>MDTB01010247.1_pt1 | contig 24312 bp, 29 predicted proteins | sample 811161 | NCBI WGS metagenome assembly MDTB01 (sample SAMN05326650, study PRJNA326480) | marine metagenome | isolation source: seawater | place: Mediterranean Sea | collected 2009
AAGTTTTGTTTGATCTATTATTTTTACTATATTATTTTCAAACCAAATAGTACGATATTCTTTTCCTTCTATTTTCATTTTGTATTTAAAACTCTTCCAGCAATATTATTTAGTTTTTTAATTGTTTTTTTAGTTCTTAGTTTGGGATCAGTAATTATTGCGACATCCAAACAATTGTTAGCAGGATCTTTATCAATAGAAAAATCTTTAAAAGTTTTTATAACTTCTTTAATCATATTTTGAGCATTAGTTGCATTTTTTTGAAGTGTTTGTATTACCATTGAAACATCAACCTCTTCATGATCGGGATGCCAACAATCATAATCTGTTACCATTGCAACAGTGCAATATCTAATTTCAGCCTCTCTTGCTAATTTAGCTTCAGGCATATTAGTCATTCCAATTACATCTGCACCCCACGATCTGTAAAGGTTAGACTCTGCTAATGTTGAAAATTGAGGTCCTTCCATAACAACATAAGTGCCTCTTTTTTGATTTTTGATATTTAATTTTTTTAATGCTTCTTCACAGCAATGAGATAAGCCTGGACTAGTAGGTTTTGCCATTGAAACGTGCGCTACTATTTCTTCATCAAAAAAAGTTTTGTTTCTTGAAAAAGTCCTATCTATAAATTGATCTACAATTACAAATTTACCTGGTTCTAAATTTTCTTTTAACGAACCAACGGCAGATACTGAAATAATGTCAGTAACTTCTAATTGTTTCATAGCATCGATGTTTGCCCTGAAATTTATGTTAGTTGGATTAATTTTATGTCCTCTAGAATGTCTTGGAATAAAACAAATTTCCTCATTATCTAGTTTGGCAATCAAAATATGATCAGAAGGTTTGCCCCAAGCTGTATTAACTTTTTTCCACCTAGATTTGCTAAAACCCTCCATTTTATAGAGGCCACTTCCACCAATTATCCCGAGTTTTCTTTTTTTCATTATATAATTATTAATCCTTTTTTGCTAAATATTGAAGCTAAATATGGATTTAAAAAAGTACATACGATCAATACCAGATTATCCTAAGAAAGGAATTCTGTTTAGGGATATTACGACTCTTATAAAAGATACTGATGCATTTAATCACTCAATAGATAAGATAATTGAGATTTCAAAAAAAATTAAATTTGATAAGATTGCAGCTATAGAATCTAGAGGTTTTGTTTTTGCTTCTGCAGTTTCTTATCTAACAAAAAAACCTTTTATTTTATTAAGAAAAAAAAATAAGCTACCTGCAGACAGGCATTCAGTAGATTTTGAGTTAGAGTATGGAAAGGCTACTATTGAAGTACATAAAGACTCGATTAACAGGCATGAAAAAATATTAGTTATCGATGACCTTATCGCTACTGGTGGTACAGCTGAAGCAGCGGCAAAACTTATAGAAATATCAGGTGGCAAAATAGCTGGTTTTATCTTTGTAATTAACTTATTCGATTTACCAGGAAATAATTTGCTAAAAAAAAAATCTTATTTTACTGAAAGTTTAATCGAATTTCCAGGCCACTAGATTATTGATCTTTAAGATTTTTTATATAAGCTCTAAGATCGATTTTGCCAAAATATTTATATACCTTGTTTGAAAGGTTAACATTAGTCAATGCAGATGCGTACCTTTCACCTTTCCGTCTGGGTAAAAAACGAATTTTTGTGTTGAACATTTTTGCAACATTAATAATTGAATAACTTTTGTGATTTGCAATACTGTAGTGTCGACATAGGTTTTTTTTCCAAGCCTTATAGCATATTTCAACAGTGTCATTAATGTGTGTAAATCTTCTGCTTTGAGTTCCAGGTTTCACAACAGGTAATGGACGTTTAAGTTTATAGTGATGTTCGAATATACCAATTACAGTTGCCATTTGTCCTATGCTAATTTGATAAGGCCCGTAAACATTATAAAAATAAATTACCTCATATTTAAAATTAAACCATTTCTTTAAATTTTCTAATATTTCTAAGTTTTTTGCTTTTGTAAAAGCATAAGGAGATAAATTTTTATCATTTCCTTTATTACCTAAAGAGGCAGAAGTAGCGGAATAAACAAGTTTTATTTTATTTTTTAAACAATAATTAAAAATAGCATTACTTCCAATAGTGTTTGAATTTATACATTCTTCCATTTTAATAAAGCTTTGATAAATTCTAGCAAATTCTCCGAAGTGAAAGATAGCTGAAATGTCCTTAGGTTTTTTAATTATCTGAGATATATTTTTAGTATCACCTCTTACATATTTTATTCTTTTATTTTTTATATGATTTTTTTTACTTCCTGAAGAATAGTTATCTAAACTAATAATTTTATGTTTTGTTTTTTTTAATAATAAGTTTATAAGATTCGTACCTACAAAACCAGCTCCACCTGTAACTAATATTTTCTTATTTAATTTAGGCATTAAAGTTTTACTTATAATTTTAAGTTAGATAAATCAATCTAAAGTTGGTCTATGCCAAGATTTTTTCCAACAATTGAATTGATAAGCCCGCTTAATCTCTTTAAATAAATATTTTTATTTTTTTTATCAAATATAACTAGATAGAATAAAGATTTAAACAAAGCAGAAAAAAATTTAGGCATAATCATTAAAATTGCTATGAAAAATCCCATATATTTTTTATGATAGTAAAAAGTAGACCACATCCAGTGCCAATTTCTGTTAAGTTCTAGCTGGTAAGAAGAAGAACTTTCTACAGATGCTCCCCCGATGTGCTTTATAGTAATACTTGGATCGATATATATTTTTTCACTAAATTTTTTTACTCTTCGGCAAAGATCAATTTCTTCAAAATAAAGAAAAAAATTTTCATCAAAAAATCCTATTTGAGAAAATTTTTCCATATTTAAAAACATTGCAAAACCTTTGATGTTATTAACCTCAATCAAATTAGATTCATTTTTGTTCTCTAGCGTGTCAACCTGTCCATTTACCGGACCAATAATTGCAAAGTTAGAATTTTTTTCAGCAGATAGAAAAAAATTAGATATGGAGTCTTTTCTTAAAATTGTATCAGGATTTAATATTAAAGAATATTTAGTGACTACTTTTTTTAAGGCCAAGTTATTTCCTGCACTATACCCAAGATTTTTTCCAGCAATTAAACAATGAACATTTGGATATTTACTTTCTAAAAAAGTCTTGAATTCTTTGTTGTCAGAGTTCTCAACTACTATAACTTTATACTTTCTATCGATTGAAGCTAGACATTCCTTGATTTTTTGATCGCTATTAAATGTAGTTATAATTATTGTAATTTCATCATTAGTCATTTTTTAAACAATATTAGATTTTATGTTTCTTTTAGTAATTTAATATAATAAATCAATATATTCTAATTTATTAATTATGAAAAAGATCATCATTACAGGGGGGTCAGGCTTTATTGGAAGTAATTTAGTCAGGTATTTTTTGAATAAAAAGTATTTTGTTATTAATTTAGATAAACTCTCTTATTCAGCTAATCCATATAACTTAAAAGATTTCAAAAAAACGAATTACGCATTCTACAAATCAGATATAGGAAATAGGTCAAAAGTTTACAAAATTTTAAAAAAACATAAACCTTCCACTATTTTTAATTTAGCTGCAGAAACGCATGTTGATAGATCAATAGACTCTCCTGGAGAATTTATTAAAAATAATATAATTAGCGTTTACAATCTCTTAGAAACTATTAGAAAATACAATAATAAATCAAAAAAAAAAATTAATTTAGTACATGTGTCTACAGATGAAGTTTATGGAGATATAGTTAATACAAAAAAAAGATCAAATGAAAATTATCCATATAAACCTAGTTCACCTTATTCAGCAACAAAAGCTAGCGCAGATCACTTAATCAAATCTTACGTAAGAACTTACAATTTTCCAGCAACTATTTCTAATTGTTCAAACAATTATGGTCCAAGACAATTTCCTGAGAAATTCATACCTAAATTAATATTTAATATTTTAAATAACAAGCCATTGCCAATATATGGAAAAGGAAAAAATTCAAGGGAATGGATTTATGTAGAAGATCATTGTAGAGCATTGGAGTTATTAGCTTCTAAAGGTAAGTATGGTGAAAGTTATAATATAGGAAGTGGAAAAAATTTAAAAAACATAGATTTGACAAAAAAGATAATAACTCTAATGAAGAAAAAACTTTTCAATCCTAGCAAGAAAATTAAAATACAATTTGTAAAAGATAGACCTGGTCATGACATTAGGTATGCATTGGACAGTAAGAAAATTTATAAACTTTTTAAGTGGAAGACTAAAACTAGTATTAATGAAGGTTTATCAAAAACTATCGACTGGTATGTCAATAATCAAGCATACTTTAAATCTATTTCAAAAAAACATTATAATAGTAGAATAGGTTTAAAAATATGATTAAAAAAGGAATTATACTTGCAGGTGGAACAGGCTCAAGAATGAGTCCTATTACAAAATCTGTAAACAAACAACTGCTTCCTATTTACGATAAGCCGTTAATTTTTTATCCTTTATCTATATTAATGCTTGCAGGAATAAAAGAAATCTTAATAGTAGTTAATAAAGGACAAATTAATCAATTTAGAAAAGTTCTGCCTAATGGAAATAATTTAGGAATTAAAATAGTGTATGTGGAACAAGCTAGACCTAAAGGTTTACCTGACGCTTTTTTAGTTGGTGAAAAATTTATTGGTAAAGATAATGTGGCATTAATTTTAGGTGATAATTTCTTTTATGGTCAAAGTCTTACCAAAATATTGAAAGAGTGTACTAAATTAAAATCTGGTGCCAAGGTTTTTTTACATCCAGTAAAAAATCCAAATTTATATGGTGTTGCTACAATTAATAAAAAGAACAGTATTATTAAATTAGTTGAAAAACCAATTAGGTCAAAATCTAATTTGGCAGTAACTGGCTTATATTTCTTTGATAATAAAGTAATTCAATTTAGCAAATCATTAAAACCATCTAAAAGAAATGAGATAGAAATTATAGACCTTTTAAAAAAATATAAGAGTAAAAATAAACTAAAAGCCGAAATGCTGGGTAGAGGAGGAACATGGCTAGATACTGGCTCTATAGTTGATTTTAATAATACTTCAAATTTTGTCTCCACAATAGAAAATAGGCAAGGATTTAAAATTGGATGTATTGAAGAGATAGCGTTAAAAAATAATTGGATTAATAAAATTGAAATAAATAATGCTATAAAATTTTATGGTAACTGTCATTATTCAAAATACTTAACATCATTGATAAACTTAAAAAGATAATGAAAAAAATTATAGTAACCGGTGGAAGTGGTAGATTTGCAAAAATTATAAGAAAAACAAAAAATAATTTTAAATTTATCTATAAAAATAAAAGAGAATTAAATATTTGCAATTTAAAGCAAACTATTAAAGTTCTTAAAAAAGATAAACCAAACTATGTTTTGCATTTAGGTGGTTTATCTAGACCTATGTCTTTACATGAAAAACATATTGATCGGAGTATTAATTTAAATATAATTGGAACGTGCAATCTTGTTATAGCTTGCAGAAAGTTAAAAATTAAAATTATCTATTTTTCTACAAGTTATATTTACCCCGGAAAAATTGGCAATTACAAAGAAACTGACCCGCTTCTTCCGTGGAATAATTATGGTTGGTCTAAATTAGGTGGTGAAGCAGCCGTACAAATGTATAAGAATTCTTTGATATTAAGAGTATGTATGACAGAGAAGCCATTTATCCATAAAGAAGCATATGTAAATGTAAATACAAATTTCATTTATCATGATGATCTTGCAAAAATATTAATGAAATTATTAAATAAAAAAGGAATTATAAATTTAGGTGGAAAATCGCAAAGTGTTTACAGCTTCGCTAAAAAATTAAATAAAAAAATTAAAAAAAAATATTCAAAAGGTGAATTTCCTTTAAAACAAAATATGAACCTTTCTAAATTAAAATCACTAACTAAATAATGAAAATAATTGACACAAAATTTAAAGGGTTAAAAATTGTTCAACAAAAAAATAATGCAGATGCAAGAGGTTGGTTAAGAGAGACACATAGTAATAAAGTAATAAATTACAATCCTTTCGTTTTTGAGTACTGCACAACATCAAAAAAGAATGTTCTAAGAGGTTTTCACTTTCAAACACATTTTCAGCAAGCTAAGTACGTAAACGTAATTAAAGGTAAAATTTTAGATTGTGTTATAGATTTGAGAGAAAACTCTAAAACTTTTGGAAAATATTTCTCTATAATTCTTTCAGATAAGAATTGTTTAGGTCTATATATACCTGAAGGTTTTGCTCATGCGTATTTTAGTTACGAAAAATTAAATATAATTTATTACAAGCTTACAAACTACTACAAGCCTAAATATGAAAATGGTATTGTTTGGAATGACTCAAGCTTAAAAATTAAATGGCCAATTAAAAAACCAAGTGTCTCAAATAAAGATAGAAACTTAAAATCATTTTCTTTTTTTTGTAGATCAATTAAAGGACTATAATTTATAGTTTGATATATCTTTAAATAAGATAGGCAAAGTTGAAAATTTTGTATTTTTCTTAAACCAATAAGACATAAATCTTTCTGCTAAAAATCCATAAATTCTTTGTTGCCCATAACCCTCTAGATTATCAAAACCAAACTCTTTTTCACATCTCTCAAGCCACGGAAAAAGAGCATCGTAATAATTTTTTAAGATATCTTTGTTTTTACATATAAACATATTATGAGGATTAAAAGAAACTTCAGTATTTATGAATTCATTAAAATCATCTCTATCCTTTATATCTAGTAGTCTTACTGCTTTTTTTAAATTACCGTCACCATGCATCATATCAAAATGAAATTTTAAAGTTCTTTTTTTTTCATTAAGAATTAATGATGGATTTAAAATCATCTTTTTAAAATTATGTTTTATAAATTTCGAGAGTCTAAATTGATTTACAAAAAGTGGTTCACCTATTAGACTTTCATAACTATCAAACTTATTCGGTATATCTTTTAAACAAATTTCTTTAAAATCTTCAAATGAGGAGATGTTATTACTTTTTTTACTTATCCAAAATTTTCTATACTGGCAAAAACCTATCCACTTATCTCCAATATTTTTAAGTTCGTTTTTCCAAATCCAATAATGAAATGTATACTCACCGTAATATCTATTTTTATTAGAGATATTCGTTTTAGTTTTATCAGTTAACCACTCTTGGGAAAAATTGTCATCACCTAAACCAACTGGCAAATATCCTATTTTTTTTATTGCACTTAAGTGAGATGGGTTAAGTGTAAGGCAATACATTGAAAGATTGTTCATAAATTCTGGTAGCGGGAAGTGGGATCGAACCACTGACTTCAGGCTTATGAGTCCTGCGCAGCAACCTCTACCCTCTCTTTAACGTTGTTATACAACAATTCTTTTTTAAGCAAAACCCCTATTTCGAGTCTGAGTATGATCAAATTGTGATCAAAATGTAGTATATTATTAATAGATAATGAAAATTATTAAGTCAGACCCAAATTTTAAAAATCAGGTAGAAGAAATAGAAAAAAAAGATTTTGATAAATATATTTTACATAATTATGACGAAAATAGAATTATCAAAAATTAAAAATGAATTTTTTTTATAAGATCAATTTATTTTTAAATTTAATAAGATATTCTATTAAAGAAAAATTTAGTGAGGATAAAGGTAAACATTTTTTATTCTTGAAAGATTATTTTAAGGAAAAAAAAGATGGTTTTTATATTGATGTCGGTTGCTTTCACCCAATAAGACTATCAAATACAAAATTTTTGTATGACAAAGGATGGAGAGGAATAAATATTGACATAAGTAAGAAGTCTATAGATTTATTTAAAATTACTAGAAAAAAAGATATAAATTTAAATATTGGAATAGGGAATAAAAATAAAGTATCTGAGGCATATTTTAAAAAAGACCTATTTCATGCAAATACTTTGGTTTATGACCATGCAGAAAAATTTTTAGGCGAATATACAAAAAAAAAAATTAATATTCATACATTAAACTCAGTTATAAGTAATAACGCCAAAAATAAAAAAATTGATTTCCTAGATATTGATTGTGAAGGAAAAGACTTAGAAGTTCTAGAAGGGTTAGATTTAAATAAAAATGAAATTGATTTAATATCAATAGAAATGCACGGATATGATGAAAAAACCAAAAGAGATGGAGAATTAATTTTTGATGTTATGAAGAAAAATAGATACAAAAAATTGTATGGCGATTTTCCAGACACATTGATTTTTAAAAAAATCAAATAAAACTTTATTGGTAGCGGGAAGTGGGATCGAACCACTGACCTCAGGCTTATGAGTCCTGCGCTCTAACCAACTGAGCTACCCCGCCATTTAATTCCTGTTGATATATAATAGTTTTAATTTCTTATTCAATCAACTTTTTCGTTAATTTATTTATTGATGTCACAGATTTGAAGACATAAATTGAACAAATTAAATTTATGTATAAGAAATCTAGTGTAACAATAATTATTCTTGCCATCCTTTTTGCAACCTATTCAGCTATGCACTTGGGACCTTCTTGGGATACTTTTTTTCATTATGAGTTAGGTAAGGAGAGGCTTGACTACTTGTTTTCATTTGGAGCAAATAAGCTTAACAATAATCAAGAAGTTATAAAATATTATCCTGGTAGCTACGCAACAATACAAGCTTTCTTGGTACAGTTTTTTCCACAAAAAAAAATTTTAGAATCTATCCATTTTATAAATTTACTTTTTTCAGTAGGAACACTTTTTGGTATATCTAAAATTGCTAAGATATTTTTTAATAAGGTTATTGGAAAGATAACTTTTTTTGTTTGTTTTTTTAATCCTATTTTTTTTGGACACATGGCCTCAAGTAGTATGGATATGTTAATTACCTTCTGCAATGTTTGGCTATTGTATCTAATTATCAAATATTTGAAAAATCAAAATAACAGTGAAAAATTAAATAAATATATTATTTTAATTGCCTTAACTTTAGGAGTAGGACTTGGAGTTAGATTAACTTTTATTGCTACTATCATACCTTTTTTACTTTTTTTATTAGCTGAAATAATTTGGTTAAAAAATTTTATAACGGAAAACTTTTCTTTAAAAAAATTTTTTTTCGACTTGTTTAAAATTTTATTTATTGCTTATTTCACACTAATTTTATTTTGGCCGCACACACATGATAACGTTTTCATCTTACCTTTCAAATTAGCGGTAGAAGGACTTAAATTTCCTTTCGGAGTTCCTTATGTTTTGTTCAATGAAGAAATTTTCTTTACTAGAGAACTGCCTATTTCTTATTTATTAATAAATTTGTTCTATAAAATGCCTGAATATTTAATTATTTCTTTTTGTATTTATTTTGTTTTATTTTTTCAACTAGGAAATTTCTTCAGAAAATCTTTAAAAAATTACAACTCAAAGATTGGTCTTATTTTTTTTATAATAATTTTTCCTAATATATTTATTCTTTTTAGTCCCTACTCTATATATGATGGATTGAGGCTTTTTTTGTATTTGATACCATTTATTTCGATAATACCCTCTGTTTTAATATATTTTTTATATAAAAATATTAAGAAAAATTCATTTAAAATAATATTTATATCTTTATTTTTTCTTAAACTATTTTATTTATATAGTTTTATTTCACTTACGCCCTATCAATATGTTTATATAAATTCTTTTTCTGGGAAATTTTCAGAAAACTACAAAAAATTCGAAAATGACTACAATGGTGTTTCAATAAGAGAATTACTCACATCTTTAAAAAAAGATAATGAGATTTTTAAAAAAAATTCTGTAAAATTAGCTGTCTGCGGTATTCCTGATACCAATCTAACTATGTACTTAAAAAAATTCAAAAATTTTAATTATGAAATTGTTAACCAAAACTCTAATTATGATTATATTGTTATGAACAATAGAGCTATTTGGACAATAATAGATAAAAATAGTGACTTAAAAAATTACACTTGCTATCAAAAATATGCAGGAACGGACATTGCTACAGTCAGTAGAAAAGGTTTAATTCTTTCTCGTATTTCTAAAAATAATTCTAATTAATATTAAAATAAAATTTTAAATCTTTAACATTTGGATTATTAGGAAAGTCTAAATTTTCCAAAGGAAAACTAGTAGTGAGATTGCTATTTTTAAGTGAATATTTTTTATTAATCATTGTAATTTCAATAGTTTCCGGCAATCCTGATAAATGAATACCATCGTGGTTATTTCCATGAAGGTGAATAATGTTAAATTTATCAATTAATTTTTTAATTTTAGTGAAAAAAATGTCTTCATTATTTCTTAACGAATGGAATTCAAAAATTAGCATTTCAATTCTCTCTGAATAATTAAGAATTTCATCAATTATCTTATATTCATCACCCTCTATATCACATTTTAAAACAACTTTATTTTCACTTTTCAATCTAGAAAAAACTTTTTGGATATCAGAATCATTTTTGTTTTCCGTAGGAAAAGTAATTCTCTCAGAGAAAAAATTTATTTGCTTTAAATTTTTAAATGATAAATAATTGTATAAATATTTACATCTAGATGAAAAAGCTTCATATTTTTTTTTAAATAAAATAAATCTTTTTAAATATTTTATGACATCTTTTATATAGGGAATAACGCTTACGGTATGGTCGTATACATAAATTTTTACATTATTATTTTTTTTTATATAATCTAACTCAAAAGACCAATCAGGTCCTAAACCAAAAGAAATTAAATTATTACATGATCTTACAATCTTACCGTCAACTACATATCCTCCATCAGCAAGTTTCCCAAGTCTTTCTAAATTTTCATTTTTAAGCGGAGCTAAAAAATTATATTTTTTATTTACAGGTTTCATGATTTATTTTTTTCGTTTAGTTTAAACCTTATTATCTTGTTCATCGGCTTTTCGTAATACTTAAAACTACAATACGCTAACGTGAATATTGTTAAAAAAAATATAATAAAAAAATATTTTGATAAAAATAAAGAATCACTTGCACCAAAAAATGTTAAAGATAGGATAAAAAATATTTGTAGTGGCACATGGAGCAAATATAGAGAATAAGTTAAATTGCCTAAATTGTTAAAAATTGTTTTTACTGACGATTTAGTTATGATTGGCTCTATTGTTATAAAAAGCATCACTAAAGCTGGGCAAAAAAGAAATGTTTTAAAATTGCCTACAAAAGCTAAAACTATTAGAACAATTGATATTAAGCTCAGTAAATATTTAGAAATACTTCTAGAGCATATAAAGTATACCAGCACACCTGAAAAAAATAATCGGGCACATTCTAAAAATAAACCTTCATAATTTGTAAATTTAGCAACTAAAATCAACAAGATTATAACCGCTGAAGTAAGATATATTTTATGCTTGTTTAAAAATCCAATCAAAAGAAAAAATATAAAATAAATTGCTATTTCAACTGAGATGCTCCAAATAGGCCCATTAAAAGAGTGGCCCTCTTCAAAACCCCACGCTGATATAAAAAACAATTGAAGCATAAAATGATAAAAATCATTAAAAAAAACCACTTGAAAAGAATCTAATTCTATTGAGCAAATGAATTGTAGAGCAATGACAATAAAAAGTGTTGCAAAATGCAGAGGGTAAAGTCTCGCAAACCTATTAACAAAAAAATTTTTAAATTTTACTTTTTCATCTATTGTTAAATAAATATGAGCAAAAACAAAACCTGATATTGTATAAAATACATGGACTCCATAAAATCCATAAGTATAAAAATTTTCAAGTATTGAATAAAAAGGTAAATTTGTCTCGATTAATTCAAATTTATTTGATGTTGTTGTGTTCCATGGACCAAAAAAATGTCTATAATGAAAAAGTAAGACAGACAATGATGTTAAAAATCTTAAAATTTCAATAGAATAAAATTTCTTCATAAATTAAAATTATCTTAATTTTTTTTCTAACTCATTTATAGGCACTAAAATATGACCTAATTGATTGTTATAGTCATGTAAAGTAGGAATTAAAGATAACTCAGAATATTCAATATTATTTTTTTTTGCTAGATTTAATATCATTTCACCAGCTGTATGAGGTTTTATTTCTAAGACTTTAGAGTTTTGTGAGCCAAATATAATATTCGCAAATCCTGCTCCATGTAATCCGACTACTGACTCTGCCTGATTAAATAACCTTACTTGATCGATAAAATCCAAATCCCGTAATTTAATAACTGAATAATTTTTTTTTTATCATAAAATCTATGACTTCTTTTTCATTAATTATTTTTCTTAAACTTCTAGAATTAGATTCTGAGTCACTTCTATCTATATAAATTTTCTTTGGTAAACTTGTAGAATTAAATTTTACTTCGTTCAAAAATCTAATTCTTAACCATTTAATAATCCATTCTGGTATATTTTGTATTTCAATAGTTGCAAAATTTTTTCTTACATAAGGGTGTTCCGTAGAAATTATATTTTCTGCCGTTAAGTGTCTAGTTTTTTTGGCTGAAAGTCTTTTATTTTTTGGTATTTCAAGTAAATCTAAAGTTTGTTTTTGAAATGGTTTTTCAGTGTTAGGAAACAAAAAAAAGTCTATTTGATTTAGATCCTTGAATTTTTCAATAATTGCAATTTTAGGTAAAACATCAAACATCCAATGCCAATAATTATCATTACCTGCTCCTCCAGTAAGTAAGCTTAATACACTTCCCTTTAAATTTTTTTTTATTCTAGGTGTCCCAATACTAAAAACTGTATTTTTTTCTATGCTTTCATACTTTGCACCTTTCAACTGAAATGACGGTCCATCTATTATTTTTTTATCTATTAGGAAGGCAGTGTTGTTAATTGTATCCGTATAAATTCTTCCAGACTTTATGCTATAAATAATGAAGGGATCAATGTCTGGAAATTCTGCTTTAGAAATTTTTACTCTTAAATCACTTTTTGGATTTATAATTCCTGATACACTACCATAAAATATTTTGAATAGGCCATAAGCAATTGACTTAAAGATATATTGTAGTTTTTTTCTTATAGAATTGTTCAAAGTTTTAATATAATTAATACTATTAACACATGGTTAAAATTTAAAATGTATTTAATAAAGGTATAACATGTCATTATGGTTCTTATCTAATAAAAAATGAAGAAAATATTATTAAAGCTATTCAATAAAAAACTTTACCAAGAATACAAAGAATCTTCTAAAAAAAAAGAAAGAAACAACACTTATTTAAACAAAGTTTTACCAAAATTAGATGAGATATTGTCTGCTATAAACAGCAAAGAAGAAATCTCATTTTTACATTCTGGGCATTTAGGAGATGTGATTTATAGCTTGCCTTTAATTAAAGAAATTTCAAAAAATAAAAAATGCAATTTATTCATTGAGGTGGGAAAAAAAATTCCTCAAAATGTTCCAAACCAAAACCATCCATTTGGTGATTATTTTCTAACAAAAAATGCATCTGAAAAATTATTACCACTTTTAAAGAATCAAAATTTTATTTCAGATGTCAAAATTTATAATGGTGAAAGAATTGACATAAACTTAAATCTATTTCGAGAAATGCCAATTAATTTTAATATTGATGCTGTTAGATGGTATTTTCATTTAACTGGTATACATGCTAATCTTAATGAACCATACGTTAGTGCCAATAAACATCAAAATTTTAATAATAATATAGTAATAATGAGAAGTTTAAGAAGACAGAATGATCTTGTAGATTACAGTTTTTTAAATGATTATAAAAATATTTTATTTTTAGGTCTTAATGACGAATACATTAGCCTTAAAAAAAATCTTAGTAATTTAGAACACTATGAAAGTAAAAATTTTTTAGAACTTGCTGAAATTATAAATAGTTCTAAAGTATTTATTGGAAATCTTTCTTTTGGCTTTGCCCTAGCAGAAGGTCTAAAAGTTCCTAGATTATTAGAGTCTGGACCAGATTTTCCTCTAGTATATCCAACCGGAGCAAATGCCTTTGATTTCTATTTTCAAAAGCATTTTGAATCTCTTTTTTTAAAACTCTATAAAAATTAATTTGTATATGAAAAGTTTATTTTTAATTATTGCTATATATTTATTTTTTACCTCATCTCATACAGCAGAATTTTATGGAAAATTTGAACAGGGAAATTTTATTTTAGGTAAAATTAATGGTAAAGGAAATGTCACGATCGACAATAGAGTAATAAAGGTAACAAATGACGGTTTTTTTGTGTTTGGTCTAGGTCGTGATAGAAAAAATGATGTAACAATTAACATCCTAAACAATGGTGAAAATCAAACGATAGTTAAAAAAGTTTTAAAGAAAAAGTATAAAGTTCAAAGAATTGACGGCCTTCCCAAAAAGCAAGTTACACCACCAAAAGAAGTCTACGATAGAATTAAAAAAGATGGAATACTAATAAGTAAAGCTAGAGCAATTAATAGTGACTTAACCTTTTTTAAAAAAAAATTTATCCTTCCTATTCAAAATTCTATAATTACAGGTATTTACGGGAGCCAACGAATTCTTAATGGTAAACCTAGAAATCCACATTACGGTCTTGATTTTGCTGCAAATGAGGGTGAAAAAGTAAAAGCTATGTTGGACGGAACGGTAACGCTTTCAGAAAATAATCTTTATTATACTGGAGGCACTTTAATTTTTGATCATGGTCATGGAGTAAGTACATTGTATATGCACATGAAAGATCTTTATGTTACAAAAGGTCAAAAAATTAAACAAGGCGATATAATAGGTACCGTAGGAAAAACAGGAAGATCTACTGGACCTCACTTAGACATAAGACTTAATTGGTTCGAAGTAAAACTTGATCCAGCCAGTGTGTTAGACTTAAAAAAACTTAATCAAAATTAAGCCGCATATTTTAAATTATGTTTTGCAGTCATCCCGCTTAAAAAATTCCAAAGATATCTTGCGGTTAGCATTGAAGCTTGTTCAGCTTTAATTTTTTCTTCATCAGACAAACTATCAAGAAGTTTTTCACATTCGGCTCTATGAATAACATCTGCCGATTTATGTGCTTCAAAGAATTCTAACCCTTCTTTAGAATTAACTCCGTAAAATTTTTTAAGACCTTGAATCTTTGTCTCAGCTATTTCTGGAATTTGTCTTTCGTAAGTGTATAACGAGGCTAAACCTTCAGCATATGATGATCTTGCTTGTGAAAAAAAATTATCTATCATATCTTTAGTAAACCAGTCAGGTTTAACATCTTCAATTTTATCAATATCTGAACCCATTGCTTTAGCAAAATTTTTCCAAAGTTTTGGATGGTCACCTTTAGGATTTTCTTCGTCTTGTAAATTCTCCAAAAGAATTTTTCTTTTTTCAATGTCATCACAAATTGAATGAGTAGCGCTAATATATCTTGGAAAGGCTTTTACATGTTGATAATATTGTTCTGCATAATCTTTAATTATATCTCTTGTTAACTTTCCTTCATTCCAAAAAATTTGGTAGAATGGATGACTCAATAAATGGTATTTATCTAAATTTTGATTTAGTTTTTTTGTAAACATAATTTCTCCTAAGGTTGACTAAGACTATAAATACAAAAGAAAAAAATCAAACACTTAGTTGTCCACAATCCTCCTATATTTTATTTAGATGTTCACGATTTGATTCACTTTTGATTCCTTTTAGGACTCCTAATACAACCTTAGGCTGTTTCCACTCTAATTAGAGGTTTTTCATCTATTGGTAAATGTATAAGTGATGCAAATAAAGAAAGTCCTATCGCAATATACCATGCGTAATCGTAAGAACCAAAGTTGTCATAAAAATAACCTCCTAGAAATGCACCTGCAAAGGCTCCAAATTGATGGCTTAAAAAAACTATTCCAAAAAGAGTGCTTAAATATTTAGTTCCAAAGATTTGAGCTACTATTCCGTTTGTCGGGGGAACTGTTGACAGCCATAACATTCCAAAAGTTATTCCGAAAAATATAGAGGTGTAAAAAGAAGGAGGTAAAAAAATAAAAATACAAATAATTATTGCTCTTAAAAAATACAAGATACTTAATAAAATTTTTTTACTATACTTTGTTCCAAGGTATCCCATTCCTAAAGTACCAATTATATTAAAAAGCCCTATTAAAGCCAATATAATAGTAGCGGACCATCCACCTAACCCTCTGTCTTGCATGTAACCGGGTATATGAGTTCCTACTAAAGTAATCTGAAATCCACAAACAAAAAACCCTGCAACAAGTAAAAGATAACCTCTATGCGAAGATGCTTCCATTAAAGCTTCTTTAAACGATTGATTGTTAGTAGCATTACTTATTTTAGACTCATTTCTTTTAGGTAAAAGAAAAATTGATGATATTAATCCGAACAAAATAAAATACATAAAATATTTTAAAGTATTTTCCCATCCAACTGCTCCTAAACTATATTTTGTAAATAATGGTGATAAAAAATATCCAATTGAGGCAGCTGCAGTAACTAATCCAGTTGCCATAGATCTTGACTCGTTAGGAAAGTGTTTTCCAACTTCAGATACTGGCACACTCATTGCTGTTGCGCCTAAAGCAGTACCGACTAAAACTCCAAGGCTTAATTGAAAAAATATTCCCGTATTTGGACCTGAGTAAAGCATATATATTCCAAGACCAAAAATTAAGAAGCCAACAAACACTGCTTTATTGCCACCAAATTTATCAGCTAACATTCCAAATATAGGAGCAAAAAAACCCCAAAATAACATTTGGATACCGATTGCTAAACCAAACTCTGTTCTGGTACAATTTAAATCTTGTTCAAATGCGCTGAAAAATAAACCAAAAGTTTGTCTCAGACCCATAGAAACTAAAATTACAGCGCAAGCAGATAAAAGTGTAATAAGTGCTAAATTATTGGGAATAAACTTTTTCATTACTTAATGTATCTTAAACATTTTTTTAAATCATTGATTAAATCTTTTGGATCTTCTAAACCAATATGAAACCTTACAATATGTTCGTCACTATTAAATCGATAATAATTTCTATTTTTAGAAAGGTTTTGAAATAAAGCGAGGCTTTCAAACCCTCCCCAACTATAACCAATACCAAATAATTCTAGAGAATTTACAAATTTAATTACAGAAGATTTTTTTTTACTTTTTATTACTACAGAAAATAATCCTGTAGCTCCTTTGTAATATTTTTTCCACAATTTATAGTTATTTGATTTAATTTTATGAGGATAAAGAACCTCTTTAATTTTTTTTTGTTTCTTTAAAAAATTGATGACTAATTTTGTATTTTCAAAGTGAGCATTTAATCTAACATCTAAAGTTCTTAAACCTCTTATGATTAGATAAGCTTCATCGGCAGACATCCTATAACCTGATAATTTATAAAAAAAACTTATCTTTTTGTAAACTTTTTTGTTAACTGCTAAAGTGCCTCCCATTGCATCCGAATGACCAGAAAAATACTTAGTTGCAGAACAGAACGACATATCAAATCCAAGTTTTAATGGCTTTAAGTAAAGGGGAGTACCCCAAGTATTATCGAGAAAAGTTAATATATTTTTTTTCTTAGCTAAGTTGATAATTTTAGATAGATCTTGAAACTCAAAAGTATTACTACCTGGGTTCTCGACTAATATCATTTTAGTTTTATTTGATATCTTATTTTTTAGATCATCAAAGCTTTCTGGGTTATAAAATTTTGCTGTTACATTAAATTCATTTAATAACTTTGATGCTATTTCTTTTGTAGGATCGTAAACATTGTCTGAAACTAAAATCTCATCTCCAGGTCTACATAAACTAAATAAAGCAAGTGATACTCCACCAAATCCAGTTGCTGTTAGAAAAACATGATATGCTTGCTCTAGCTCCTTAATTATATTTTCAAGCTCAATAGTTGTGCTGCTTCCATACCTACCATAATCATAATAGCTGATTTTTTTGTGTGCTTTAATTTTTTTGGAATGTTGTTGCAGTTCTTGCATTGAGTTAAATAGAATTGTAGACGCTCGTGTTACAGGAGGGTTTGCGGACCTGTTAGAACTATCTTTAGTCGGATGTTTTAAAAATGTGCTTATAGACTTTTTCATAAAATAAGTATATTCGGACTTTATATAAGTTTTTTAAAATATAATATAAAAAAGGAGGCAAAAATATGGGTTACCCCAAAAAACATAGAGGTCGAAGAAAAATCGGCTCTAAAAAGAGAAGAGCAAGAAAAAGAAATAAAAGAAAATAATCAATTACTATAAATGAATGAAATATCAGAAATCCGAAAACTAAGTCTTTGGATATTCTTAGTTCCATTAATTTCAATCAATCTCTGTCTAATAATTTCTGTAAATTACAGCTTTTTAGATAATACAATTTTTTCTGTGGATCAAATAGGTAGATCAGGTTTCTCAATTCCCTATATTGATGGAAGTTTATCTATAAGTAGAGCATCAAGAACTTATCCTCAATTTTTAATTTTTAAGCCTGCAATGTTACTTACATCATTTATGCTATATTTTTATTGGAGTAAAAATAACATAATTATTAATAAGATTAAAAACAAAGATAGTAAAAGTTATAAATTTAAAACATTTGGAATTTTATCTGCCATCTTTCTAGCTATTCACTCTTTGTTACTCGGTGTAGAGTTTGATATTAAACTTTTTAAATTACTTAGAAGAATAGTTTTATTAAGTTTTATAATTTTTGAGATTATCGCACAAGGACTATTGGTTCACGAAATTTATAAACTCAAAGGTAAAATGAGTCTTTTATTTAATAAAAGAATTCTTACGTTAAAAATTTTTCTTGTTTCCATTTTGGTAATTGTAGCTATTCTAAGTATTCCTATATTAATCACGAAAGGAGATGTTCATTTTAAACATGCTTTAGAATGGAATTATTTTATAGGAGTTATTTTATTTTATTTTCTTACAAGATTGTTTTGGAAAAAAAGAAGAACCACATAAACTTCTGAGCTTTCGCTCAGAAATTTAGTAGTTTTGGCTCGTCGTTTTAAGAGCTACCGCCAAGCCGTACCGATCAACCATTTTAGCTCTACTCAGTTGACCTTTCTGCCCTTTAAGCTTGAACCTCTCGGTTTTTCCTTAAATGGCCAGTTAAGAGTTGCCCCTTAATTAATAATATTAAATCATATTTAAAAAAAATTGATATCACCTTTTGCGTGCGAGATTTTATGCTGTGAATTACGTGGATAAATTAATGTTTGTGGTCTTATCTATCCAGCCACCTCCTAAAACTTTATCCCCACGTTCGTCATTTAAATAAAAAACACAAGCTTGACCAGGAGATATGCCTGTTTCGTTATCTAAGATTTCAACATCAGCCAAATTATTGTTAAATTTTATTTTAGCTTTTAAGAGTTTGCCAGTTGATCTAACTTTAATCTTAATAGTTTCTTTAAAATTATTTTCTGATCCTAAAATATTTAATTTTTTAAGTTTTATCTTTTTTATAATGAGTGATTGTTTAGGACCCACAATTATTGTGTTATTTTCTGCGTTTATATTTATTACATACAAAGGATCAGAGTTAGCAATTTTAATTCCTTTTCTCTGTCCTACAGTAAAATTAATAATCCCATCATGTTTTCCAATTTTTTTTCCTGAAATATCCAAAATATCTCCATGTTTAAAAGACTCTGGTCTATATTTTTTAATTACAGAACTATAATCTCCATTAGGAACAAAACATATATCCTGACTATCTGGTTTTTCTGCTACATTTAGTTTCAATTTAGAAGCTATTGATCTAGTTTGTATTTTTTCTATTTCTCCTAGGGGGAACCTCAGATAATCTAATTGTTCTTGTGAAGTACCAAATAAAAAGTAACTTTGATCTCTGTTTATATCTTTTGCTCTATACATACTTGCATTACCATTTGTTTGGATACGAGATACATAGTGGCCTGTTACTAAAGCATCAGCTCTTAGGTCCTTCGCATATCTAAAAAGGTCTCTAAACTTTACAGTCTGATTACATTGAACGCAGGGAATAGGAGTTTCTCCTGCTACATAACTATCTATAAAGGTATCAATAACTTCAGATTTAAATTTTTTTTGATAAAATAAAATTTTATGATCAATGTTAAGTTGTTCAGAAACTCTTTTAGCGTCCAATATATCTTGACCCGCACAACATTGTCTACCTTCTTTTGATGTTTTAGCATCATCATACAGCTTAAGAGTAATTCCAGTCACATTATATCCTTCTTCTTTCATCAACCCTGCAACAACCGAAGAATCTACTCCACCAGACATAGCTACAACTACTTTTGTGTCTTTTTTAGATTTATTTATCCCTATAGAATTAATCATTAAGTGTGTATATTATAAAAAAAAAGATTTTTCCATAATGCATTTTAATTTTGAACCAGGTGATTATGTTATTAACCCATCAAATAAAGATTGGGGTTTAGGTCAGGTTCAATCAGTTGTTAAAAATAAAATTACTGTTAATTTTGAAAATAATGGAAAACAAGTGTTGAATTTAAAAATTGTCTCTCTAGAGAAGGTTATAAATGCAAAAAAATGAATTAAAGTCGATCACTGAAAAACTATTAGATACTTTTGAAATAGCGGGGGAAGAGTCAATAAATTTGTTTAAAAAAGGTTTAAAAATAGAAATAAAAGAGGATAAATCTCCAGTCAGTAATGGTGATTTAAAAGTTAATGAACTTATCACAAATAAAATAAAAGAATTAACGCCAAATATAAAAATAATTTCTGAAGAAACAGTTAATATTAATATAAAGAATAAAGAAAAAATATTTTGGTTGATTGATCCTATAGACGGAACTAAAGAATATATAGCAGGTAAGGATGAGTACACTTTAAATGCTGCATTAATTATTAACAAAATACCTTGTATTGGTTTAGTTGGTGTACCAAAGAAAAAACAACTTTTTTATTCCTTTGGTCCGGGTGATAGTTACTTAATAGAAAATAATAAATTAAAAAAAAATAAATGTGAAAAAAAAACACCAAAAGGTGAAGTGATTGCATTATCTAGCATTTCCGTGCCATCAGATTTTATCAGAAAAAAACTGAATGAATTCAATGTTACCTCTGTGGTGAAAATGGCAAGTTCTTATAAATTTTGTGTTATTGCCTCTGGAAATTTTGATATATATGCTGCTAAAGAAAGAGCCAATGAATGGGACTACGCTGCAGGACATGCTGTAGCACAACATGCAGGTGCAATTATAAAAACACTTGACGACAAAACTTTTGAATATGGAAAAGAAAACTATCGTAATCCTAGTATTTTAATAAGAAGATCGAAAAACTTAGATGCTTAAAACAATTTTAATAATCATTTTATCTGTTACTTTATTTGGAGTTTTATCATTTATATTTGTCAAAAATTCTCTAAAACGAAAGATAGATTTACTTGTAGAGGATGAAAAAAAAAAATCAGATAATCTTGATTAATTTCATAAATTCTTTGGCGTCTAAGTCCAGAACTCTTTTTGATAATTCGAAACTAAAACCGCTTCTAGCTAAAATACCCATATCCTTTTTATAAAATAACTCTCTGTTGGCATGCGGTCTTACAGGGCCAATTCTTCTTCTTTTACATAATTTTAATGCAGAGACAAAATCAGGTTCAATTGTGTCATCTTTAATTTTATCTATACTTTTTTTTATGTACCCACTGTCTATCCCTTTGCTTCTTAATGATTGATTAATTTTATTTAGCGAATAACCTCTCCTAAGAAACATTCTTGCTTTAGAGTCAGAATAAAGTTCATCGTTTATTAAACTATTTTTTTCAAGATTATCCACTATTTCATTTATAATATCTGAAACTTCTTTTTTTGATTTAGTGCCTTTTATTTTAGTAAGATATTTTTTTAATAAAAAAACTTTAAGCTGTTGTTTTGAAGGGTTGTATTTTTCAAGATATCCATAAGCAAAATCCTTAAGACTGGTTGTTAAATCTTCAAAATCTTTTTTATTTGATGTGGGATTCATTCGACTAATATACTATATTATTTTCAATGATAAATAACATTGCACCATATCTTACCAATGAAAATATATACCTTTTTGCCAATTGGGGAGTTTTACCCCTATGGTTAATGTTAATTTTTATACCAAACAATAATTTGACTAAAATATTAGTTAATTCAATTTTTGCCCCCTTGCTTATAGCAGCTGCTTATGTTTTTTTATCTTATAAAATTTATTTAGATGGAAATATTTTTGAAACTTTTAATTTATACTTAGGTTTAGAAAATCTTTATGCGATTTTCTCTGATGAAAATATACTTTTAATTTTTTGGCTTCATTTTTTATCTATTAGTCTTTTTGTAGGAAGTTGGATTTCTAGAGATGCTTCGAGGTACATGGTACCTAAAATATTGACTGCTTTATCCCTTATTTTAACTTACTTTTCTGGACCTTTAGGTTTAGTTTTTTATTGGATTTTTAGAATATTTTTTTCGAAAAAAATTGGTTTTAATGACTAAATCTGTAGATTTTTATTTTGACTTTATAAGTCCTTACTCTTTTCTTGCTCATAAACAAATTAAGAAAATTGAGAAAAAGAATGAAATTAAAATCAAATTTAAACCAATTTTATTAGGTGGTTTACATAATTTACACGGTATTAAGGCTCCGGCTTTTATTCCAGCAAAAGCTAAATTTATGATTCGAGATTGCAAATTAATAGCAGAAAAAAATAAAATTCAATTTAAATTTAACTCCTACTTTCCGGTGAAAACTCTTAACTTAATGCGTGGTGTCTTAATTTCAGAAGAAGATGATTTTCAAAGTTATTATATTGACAAAATTTTTGATGCAATATGGAAAGACGGATTAAATATGAACGACCAGCTCATTATTGATAAAGTTCTAAAAAACCTTGAAATTAATCCAAAGACTTTTATTTTAAGATCATCCAATGAAAATGTTAAAAACTTACTCAAAGAAAAAACTAATGACGCATTTAATAAGGGCGTTTTTGGTGCTCCAACATTCATAGTTAATAATAAACTTTTTTGGGGTCAAGATAGATTAGAGTTTGCTTTAAACGAGTTTTCTAGATAGTTATTTTTTTTCTTTTGTAATAATTTTTAAGCCTGTCTTCTTTAAAGCATCAAAACCGCCGTCAACGTGGGACACATTTTTAAATCCCATATCATTTAAAGATTTCGTTGCCAAAGCTGATCGCATTCCTAGTGCACAAAATAAAACCATGTTTTTTATTGCTCCTATTTTCCTATCTTTGTAATAAGAGCTTTCAGGGTCTAGCCAAAATTCAAGCATACCTCTTGGTATATGGATGGCACCTTCTGGGGTTCCTTCTTTCCAAAGTTCCCTAATGTCTCTAATATCAATTAATGTGGTTTCCCCCTTTTTTAAGGCTTGTACTACTTCTTCAGCCTTTTGGGTTTTAATTTCTTTAGATGCTTCTTCAACTAGAACTTGGGATGATTTTATATTCATGCTAATAATTATAAACTATAATGAAAAAAATTGAAAATAATACTAAATCAAATTTTCTAAAAAAAATCTTTATTAAATTATGTAGATTGATGGGATATGAGATAATCGATCAAAATAACTTTTTTATTCCAACACTAGATAAATCGATAAATAATACTTTAAGTATTCAAGGAAAAAAATCCATTAATTTGCCTCTGGGAGAAGTAAAAATCACGAGAGTCGTAAAATCCTTAGATATAATTATTAGAACTTGCGCTAGTGTGCAAATGCTTACTCAAAATAAAGAAAGAATATTTGAAAGAAAAAAAATAGAATATACTTTACGTTCAATTAACTCAATTTTAAAAAGTGTAATTGAGTCAAAAAAAAATCATCAAAATATAGTATTTAGAATTTTTATAGTAGATCACAATTCAAGCAAGGACAACTTAGAAAAAATAGAAAGTCTTATAAAAAAATCCAAGCTAGATTACAAATTAGTAAACCTAGAAATTGATGAATTTAAAAACAAAATAAATCCAATTAATCAAAAAAATGAAAATAGTACTACAAATCAGATATCTAATATGTGTAATATTTATAAATCTTTAGAATTATCTAGGTCCTTAAAAGATTTAATTTACTTTGTTGAAGACGATTATATTCATGAAAATCAAAGTATTTCAGAAATGTTATTTGCTTATGAAAGAATAGCATCTCTCACTAAAAAAGATTTAATTATGTGTCCTACTGATTATCCATTTTTATATATGAAAGCAGATAGCACTAGATTATTTTTAGGGGAAAACTATCATTGGCGCCAAATAAATGAAACTTTATGTACATTTTTAATGAGCAAGCAAATAGTAGACAAGCATTGGGATAAATT
>MDTB01067517.1_pt1 | contig 24308 bp, 24 predicted proteins | sample 811161 | NCBI WGS metagenome assembly MDTB01 (sample SAMN05326650, study PRJNA326480) | marine metagenome | isolation source: seawater | place: Mediterranean Sea | collected 2009
AATCTCTGTTAAATTCTACAATTTTAACAAAACTATTAATATCTTTTTTTACAGTTTTTATTATTCTTTTATCAAAAACTAATACTCTTTTATAAAAGTAATTCGATTTAAATAATTTTAAGTAAAAATATTTGATTAAATAATATAATTTCATTTTTATAAAAATACTCTTAATTATCCATCTGAATTTTTTAAAAAAGGTGTCGTTGTTATTCTCTTCTTCAATTCTTAAAACTCTATCATTTTCAACGGCTTGATTGTGTAGAAATCTAAATTTTTTCTCATTTTTTTTATTAAAAAATTTTATTGATTTAAAAATTAAATTGTTTTCTTTAGAAAATTCTTTTGATTTACTAATTAATGAAAATGGTCTTAAAAGAAAAAAATTATAACTCGAACTTTGATTTGTATTGTCCATTTTTATGTAATCTATATGATTCATTCTCACAATTTTACCGTTATATATTACAGAAAGACAAAAAATTAATTCTGTGACAAATAAATTAAAGAAATTTTTTGAGTTTAAGATTTTAAACGTTTTTAAAAGAGAATCTCTTCTGTGCAATCCATTATAAACTGATAAGTGATTTTTTTTATAGTATTCTATAAGTCTTAAATCTGGAATATTTGAAGATATCGATTTATATTTTTTTTTACCTTCATCTCTTAAAGCTAATCCTAAAACTTTATCATTATTTCTTATCAACTCTCCTAAACAATTAATACCTTTCGCGCATGAATAATGTTTATTTTGGTTTAAAAATCTTGCAGATTTAATGATTGAATTTGAAAAAATATAATCATCATCATCAGCAATAAAAATATATTTTGTGTCAATTTTTTTTACAGATTCATAAAATTTTTCATAAAGATGATTATAATTTTTGTAATACTTAAATTTCTTGTATGAAATGTTAAGTTTTCTTTTTTTTAAATCTAGTTTTTTTTTAATATTAGTAATATTTCCACCATCTGATATAAAAATTTTAAAAGGAACTTTAGTTTGTTCTGCAAAATCTAACCATTTATTTGTGTAGTCAACCCTATTAAAAATAGTCAATAGAATTGTTATATTTAATTTTTCTTTCATATAATTATTATAAATTTATTAAAATAAAGTTTTTAAATATCAATATAAATATTTATAAAATAAAAATTTTTTCAAATTTAATTTAAAAACTTTTTAATACAAAATATTTAATAGATTAAATTTATTATCAACGCTTAATTAAAAATTGGTTTATTTCATAATTTAGGCTATAAATACATTAATGTATCATTCCTCTTCAAACTTTACTATAACTTCTATTTCAGCTGCAGTTCCTTCAAGTAAGCTAGGTAGACAAGATATTGCTAAAATATACGGAGAAGAAATTGAAAATAAACTCTATTTAAATAGTGGTGTAAAAGAGAGATATTTCGCTAATGAAGATCAATCATCTATAAGCCTAAGTATAGATTTAGCAAAAAATATTTTTGAAAGAGAAAAAATAGATCCAAAAGAAATAGACGCTTTAATTTTTATAACTCAAACAACAGATTTTGTATCACCTGGTGGAAGTTTTATAATACATAAAGAGCTAAATCTTAAAAATGACTGTATATGTTACGATAACAATATAGGCTGCTCTGCATATCCTATCGGCCTATTTCAATCATCATTATTATTCAATAATACAGATATTAAGAAAATTTTATTAATTGTAGGAGATACTTTGTCAAAATATTTAGATGAAAAAGATAGAAGACAGATTTTGTAAAAAAATTATCTACAAATTTTTTTACAAATAAATCTGAAACTTTATTTGACTTATTAGAAAACACCTCAATATTATTAATCGTTTTATTATTTGATACAATATGAAAATTTGTAAAATATAAGAGACCAAAATACATTGTTAGAGCTCCAGTTATGTTGATCTGAAAGAATGTATAATTGACGTGAAATTTTTTTAACTTTTTTATCTATACTTAATTTTTTTTGATAACTTTTAGCTCTCTTGAAAAAAGTAGTTCTAGTGATGATTTTTTTTTTCATTTCCAAATCTAATTTGAAATTGCTTTGTATATCATCTTTGAATAAATAGATAATAGTTTATTTTTTAATTAAAAAAATTAAAATATCAATTTTATAACTTTCATATAAAAATAAGTTAATAAATAAATTATAATTTAAATAATGAATTTTATAAAAAATTTTTTCAATAAATACAGACTATTTTTAAGTAAATATGAAAAAAAATTTATAATTCAAAATTCAAATTTTTTAAAATTCAGCCAAAAAAGAAAGACAATAATTTTTGTTATCAATTATGATTATTATTTTTTACTTTTATATAAAAACCTAATTAATGAAAAAAAATTATTTAAAGATTATAATATTGTTGGAGTATGGGCCACTAATGTATATCCAAATAAACACAAAAATTTTTATATTTACAATTTAAAGCTAATTTTAAATATCATCTATGATATTTTTATCTTTTATAAATGTAAAAAAATTTTTTCATCAATAGGGTTTTCTAAATTTTATCATTATAATCTTTCATATCTTTTTAAAAAGAAATCAAAAATTTTAAATAATAAGCTTAATTTTCAAAACGTTAAGGAGCTAATACAATTTAAATTTGAAAACATTTGGTTAGGAGATCTAATCCATGATACCTTTATAAAGTTTACATCTAGTCCAACAGTGGATTTGAAGCACCCTTCATTAAAAAAGATAACAAAAAAATCTATTTCGACATTAGATTTTATAAAAAAACTAGATAGTGAATTGAATTTTATAAAATTAATTTCTCCCTACAGTTCATATCTCTCTTTTGGCGCTCTGGTGAGATATTCACTCATGAATAAAAAAGAAGTGTTTACTTGTGGTAGTATGTTTAGCTATTTTAAAAAAATACCACTAAATAGACCACTTCATTCCGAAAATTCTTTAAATTTTAAGTCAATGTTTGAAAATCTCAAAAATAAAGAAGAGAAAATAGAATTATCTAGAAAAGAGATGGATGAAAAATTTTCAGGAAAAAAAGTAATAAGTAATCAATATATTGCTGTTAACACTTATGACGAAAAGTTCTATAAATATGATGATGATAGATTAAAACAATTAGATGGCGTTGTATTTCTTCATGATTACTTCGATGCATCTCATGATCAAGAAAACTTAATTTTTAATAATTTTTATGATTGGTCTGAATACACATTTAATCTTATTAGAAATGAAAAGCTTAATATTGGTGTTAAAACTCATCCCAATTCTGTTTACGATAGTAAAAAAGCAGAAGAAAGTTTTAAAAAGAGATACCCGGACTTAATCTGGATTGACTCAAAAGTTTCTAATCTAAATATATTTAAAAAAAAAAATATTAAGTTTGGTGTTTCTGTAAATGGTAGTGTTTTATATGAATTGCCATATTTCAATAAATTAGGAATTTCATGTGGTACTAACCCAACCTCTGCATTTGACTTTAATTTAAATCCTAAAAACTTAGATGAGTATAAATATTTTTTAAAAAATGCTCATAAAGAACATTTTAAAAAAATTGATATAATAGAAGTTTACAAAATGTATTATGCATATTGTATGATGAATAAAGATGATATTAACTTAATTTCTAGAGATTTAAGTTTACTGTCTTTTAAATCAAAAATTAATTATGATGATCATAGTCTAGTTGAACTAGATAAATTAATTACCGAAAAAATAAAAAAATCGAATTACTTATAAAAATGATTAGAAACATATATTATTTTTTTTACCTTCCTATTTTTTTAATCGAAATATTTCTGTTTAAATTTTTTAAAATTCAAAACTCTGAGAGATCCTTGCAGATGATGATATTTTTATTTGGTAAATTTGGAGGAAAATTCAATAAAATATTATCAAACTTTTTAGCGAATAAAGAGAAAATCGATTTAGAAAAACTGAAAACAAATATTAAAAGTGAAAAAAAACTACACATAATACTGAATGAATTAAATGAAAATGGTTACTCAATTGTAAAAAAAGTTCTTAATGATGACTCAATTATATCTTTAAAAAAATCAATAATATCAATGCCTGGGACCTATTCAAGTGACGACTGTTTACCAGAAAAAAATCAAAGAGAGGAATATTTTGATATTAAAAATCCTAAAGGTGTAAGATTTGTTTATAGTGGGTCAGAATTGCTTAAAAATCCTTTTATTCAGAATTTAGCATTTGATAAAACATTTCTTGAAATTGCTCAATCTTACTTGGGTTGTTTACCAGTTTTAGATATAGTTGGTGCTTGGTGGAGCTCACCAGGTGCAAAACCTGATATTACAGCAGCTCAATTTTGGCATCATGATATGGATAGACCAAGATGGATTAAAATTTTTATTTATTTAACTGATTGTGATGAAAAAAATGGGCCTCATGAATTTATTAGAGGTTCTCACAAAAACAACGGTATACCTAAAATTTTGAGAGAAAAAGGATATGTTAGGTTAAATGATGAAACAATATTAGAACACTATTCAGAAAATGATATTATCAGGTGTACTGCTAAAGCAGGGGACTTAATTCTAGAGGATACTATTGGACTTCATAAAGGTAAACAATTAATCGAGGGAAATAGATTAATGTTAAATTTTCAGTACTCTAGCTGTAGCTTTGGTTCATCATTGCCAAAAATTAAAATGCCAAAAAAAATTATGGGTAATTTATCTCAAGTTAATCTAGAATATCCACACATCTCATCTAAATTGATTGATTAATACCTTATAGTATACAGCGACTCTTCCTCATTTAAAGGTGGTGTTGAGTTGTAATGAAAAAGTCTTTTTAATTCTTTGTTGCATTTTTTTCCAAAATTTTTTCCAAGCATTTCAGGAAATCTAAAATATGGTTTCATAAACCAAGGTCCATAATAGCTAAACATGCTCCATCTATTTTGATAATTTGGCAATCCTCCTTTGTGCCAAATACCTCCATCAATAATTACGATAGTTCCAGCTTTAGCTATGATATACTTAGATTTTTTATCATAATTTCCTTTTTTGTTTGGGATAGATCTTTTGTTATGACTTTTGGGAACATACATCGTTCCACCATTCTCTTTTGTAAAATCATCAAAAAGAGTAATTACTACATAAGTAACTCCTTTTTCCATTCTTTTGCCATTTAAATAGTGAGAGTCTGTGTGCCACTTATCTCCCATATTTGTTCCATGTTTTGTTACGTCTTTACTTAATCTTCTATTGATTATTGTTGAATTAACTAAAATATGGTCTTCGCCTATTAAATTTTTTAAAATTTGATCGACTTTTTGATTATAAATCAGATTTGATAACTCTATGTCATGTCTGTATGGATTTCTGATCATTTGACATTCAGGGTTCAAAGGAATTTTTTTTCTTTTAAAATCTTTGACAATATTTTCAAATTTATTTTTATAAAATGTAATTTTTTTACTTGAATATTCTTTCGGTAAATAAGTAATACCGTTTACTTTTAAATTTTGAATATGTTTTTTTAAAGTTAACATTTAATTAAATAGAAATTAAATTCTAAAAAATATTTTAAGAGAATTTTGGTTAAATCTAAATCTCGACTTCATATTTTTTTAAAATCTCTTTTCCTTTATCAAAAGAGCTAAAATCAATAATGTCATCTGTGTCAATTGAAATACCAAATTCATCCTCTAATGCTCCAATAAGTGACATATGGCCTATTGAGTCCCATTCTGGTATTGAGTTGTATTCAAGTTTACTATTTACCCCATCCTCTTTAATAGATAGAGCATCAACGAAAGACTTTTTGTATTTGCTTATATTGTCCATAGAATGTATTTTAAAAAGCTACTATATAAATCATATTTTAAAAAAGAAAAGTAAGAAATATAGCAACAAAACATTAAGTCATTCAGATGAATTTTTTTAAAAATCTTAAGAAATTTCAGCTTATATCAAACAATGGTAAAATATATGGAATAAGTGAAATTAAGGAATTAAGTAAAACTCTCCATGAATTATTTAGAGGTAAAAAACTTGTCCTATTTTTAGGAGACAACGATGAATACTCTATCATTTTTTATGCTGCCTGCTTGAATCTCAGAGATTGTATTATGCCAATTTCAAGTAATACCTCAAAAAAATCAATTAATAAAATTATCAAAAATTTTAGCCCTGAAATCATTTTTACTAAAGAAAGTATAGTCAATAAAAATTATAAAAAATTGTACTCTTTTGGATTATACAAAATTTTAAGGAAAAAAGATTTAATTAGAAAGATAAATAAAGAACTTGCATTACTTTTGTCAACATCTGGTTCGACAGGAGAATCTAAATATGTAAAGCTTACATATAAAAATATATATTTTAACGCATTATCGATAAAAAAATATTTAGATTTAGACTCCTCTCACTCTACGATAACTACTTTACCAATACATTACTCATATGGTATTTCAGTTATAAATTCCCATCTATTAGCTGATGCAAAAATATATATAAACAAATTTAGTTTTTTTGAAAAAGACTTTTGGCACAATCTAGCAAAGAACAAAATTACAAACTTTTCTGGAGTTCCATTTCATTTTGAAATTTTACATAAGCTTAATATAGAAAAATTAAATTTAAACTCACTAAAATTTTGTACGCAAGCAGGAGGCAAGTTGAATGTTGAAATAATAAAATCTTTTGTTCAAAAATTTTCAAAATTAAAAAAAAAGTTCTACGTAATGTATGGTCAGACTGAAGCTTCTCCAAGGATATCTTATGCTGACGAAAAAGATTTAGCAAAATATCCTGAAACTATAGGTAAACCGGTACCAGGAGGTAAGATTATAATTAAAAACCTTAAAGAAAATTTGGGAGAAATATGTTACATTGGAAAAAATGTATTTAATGGATATGCCAAAAATAGAAATGAGTTACAAAAATTAGAAAAAATAAATATTTTAAGAACTGGCGACATTGGCAAAAAAAAACAAAATTTATTATTCATCACTGGTAGACTTTCAAGATTTCAAAAAATATACGGAGTAAGAGTTAACTTAGATGTTCTTGAAAAATATCTTAATAATATAAAAATTAAGTGTTTTTGCGTATTTAAATCAAATAAAATATTTATTTTCACAACAAAACTTGTTGAAAATGAAAATGATATAAAAATTTTAATAAAAAATGATTTTGAAATAAATATGAATACAATAAAGTTTATTAAAATTAATAAGTTTCCATACAACCTAAATAATAAAATTGACTACAAAATATTAAATGAAAAAATTTAATAATAAAATTGATTTTATTTTTGAAAAAAAACTTTATTCGTTAAAAAATAAAACAAAAATTTTTTTTAAGATAATGTTAAATCTTACGAGATTTCATTTTTCAAATTGTAAATCTTATAAAAAAATTTTAGATGGTCTTAATATTGAATTTAATAATATTAAAAATTTGAACGATTTACCATACCTTCCAATAAGACTCTTTAAAGATAATGAATTAATAAGTGTAAAACAAAAAAACATCATTAGAGTTTTAAGATCATCAGGCACAACTGGCTCTACCACTTCCAAAATTTTTTTAGATAAAATTAACTCGCAACATCAAATAAAAACCTTAAATAAAATTGTGAAAGATTCTTTAGGTAATGAAAGATTGCCGATGTTAATAATTGATAAGAAAACAAATCATAAAGACATCAAACAAATGAACGCAAGAATAGCAGCAATAAATGGTTTTAGTATTTTTGGAAAAAATCATACTTATTTACTAGATGAAAACGAAGAGATAAATGTTGAAGAATTTGAAAATTTTGTAAAAAAATATAGTAGTGAAAGATTTTTAATATTTGGTTTCACTAGTTTAATTTTTGAAAATTTAATTCAAAGCATTGGAAAAAATAAGAAAAAATTTGATTTATCGAAAGGTATTATTTTACATGGTGGTGGCTGGAAAAAATTAGAAAAATTGAAAATATCTAATAAAAAATTTAAATCAATCTTGTTTGAAAATTTCAAAATAAAAAAAATTATAAATTATTATGGATTGGTTGAACAAACTGGATCAATATACTTAGAATGTTCTGATTGCTCTAGATTTATTACTTCTGAGTTTTCTAATATAATAATTAGAGATGATAATCTGGATCCATGTAAAAAAAATAAAACCGGTATGATACAAACAATGTCATTGCTACCCTCTAGCTATCCAGGACATAATATTCTTACTGAAGATATTGGTGAAATAAAAGGAGAAGATGATTGTTATTGTGGAAAAAAAGGTAAATATTTTTTAGTGCATGGTAGAATAAAAAAAGCAGAAGTCAGAGGATGTAGCAATGTTACATAAAAAAATAAATTACCTTATTGGAAAGGAAATATCTCACTCACAAAATTTGATATTTAATGATCATGCTATAAATTTTTTTTCTGACTTAAGTTCTGAATTAAAAAAAAATAAATCAGTTTTAAAATCACCAGATTTATTTTTTTTGATGATGTGGTGCACAAAAAAAAATTTAATCACCAATAAAGAAAAATACAAATTATCTTCTTTAAGAATAGGTCGAGGTATAATTTTTCATATTTGCCCTTCAAACGTTCCTCTGAATTTTTTTTATTCTTTTGCATACGGACTTTTAAGTGGGAATTCAAATATAGTTAAGTTACCATCTAGAGATTATCTTGAAACAAATATTCTAATTTCGGCCTTAAAAAAAATTATTAATAGAAAAAAATATCTTCAAATAAAAAAAACAAATATTTTTATAAAATATGAAAAAGATAGACATATTAATGATTTTTTTACCTCTAAAAGTGATGTAAGAATAATTTGGGGTGGTGATAATACTATATATGATATAAGAGAGTCTAAACTAAATTCAAAAAGTTATGAATTAACTTTTCCTGACAGATATTCATTATCCATTATTAATTTAGAAAAATTAAAAAAAACAAACGAGAATGACTTCAAAAAGATTGTGAAAGCTTTTTTTTATGATGCATTCACTATGAAGCAGCAAGCATGTAATTCACCACATTTTATTTTTTGGACAGGAAAAACAAATAAAGAACTAATTAAAAAATTTTGGATTTCACTTGCAAACATCGCTAAACAATTTAGTAATTTTTCTTCAATTGATATAATTGATAAATTTAATCATATATGTAATCAATTCTTAAAAATTGATAATTTACAAAATTATAAAAATTATAATAACTTTGTGTATGTGGTTGAATTTGAAGGTAATAAAATTGATAATATAAGAGGGCTAAATGGTATATTTTATCAAAAATATTTAAATAACATACAAGAACTTGCAACGTATATTAATAATAAATGTCAAACAGTAACTTATTTTGGATTTGATAAAAAAATTTTAAAAAATTTTATTATAAATAGTAAAAATCCTGGAATAGATAGAATAGTTCCAATTGGTAAATCTATGAATACTAATTTTATATGGGATGGTTTTGATATGATTAAATCTTTATCAAGAATTGTTGATATTCAATAATTATATTTTTTATATATTCGATTGAATCGTTTCTGCAATTTGATTGCCTAAAAGTTTATTTTTAAATAAAAGATTCTCATAATTACCTGAAGAAGAATAATGATCATCAACACCCATCATAATATGTTTTGCAGAGGACATTATATTAGATTTTACCTCAGCAATTGCACTTCCAAGACCGCCTAAAATATTGTGTTCTTCAACTGAGACTATCAATTCAGATTTTTTACAATATTCTTTAATTGTATCTCTATCAATAGGCTTAATTGTGTGCATATTTATAACTTCATTATCAATTTTTTTTTCATCAAGTATTTTGCTCGCAATTAAAGCCTCTTTTGCAATTACGCCATTGCTAAATATTGCTACTTTAATATTTTCTTTATCACTTTTTTTTAATATAGAAGCTTTTCCAATCTGAAAATCATAATCATGACTATTTATAGCGTCTATAGCTGAACCACCAGTTAATCTTATATAAACTGAACTTTTTTCTTTAATTGAAGCCATTAAGGTTTTTGCTAATTCTCCACAGTCACAGGGAGAGATGATCTTTAAATTTGGAATTGATCTTAAAACACCTAAATCTTCTATGCAACAGTGCGTAAACCCTAGATTGCCCAAAACCAATCCACTTGCAAGACCAACCATAGTTATTTTATTTTTCATATAGCCAAGGTTTACTTTAATTTGTTCTACACATCTTATGGCTTGGAATGGCGCAAATGTTGTAGTGATCACATCATGTCCCTCAGACGCAAAACCAGCAGCTACCCCTATGAGATTTTGCTCAGCTATACCAACATCAAAAAAATTATTTTCATGATTTTTTCTAAAACGATCTAAGCCGGCACTAGTTGAAACATCAGAAGTAAATACATATATCTCATTTTTATTTTCGATTATTTCTGAGCATAACAGACCAAATGTAGCTCTCATTCCTATGCGAGACCATTGTTTTAATTTATTTTCTGTTATATCAATCATTTTTCAATTCTAATAATGCTTGATCATATAATTTTTTTGTCAAAATAGAGTGATGCCATTGGTTATTATTTTCACAAAATGAAATTCCTTTTCCTTTAACAGTTTTGCAAATTATTACTGTTGGTTTATCTTTAACTTCATTACTTTCATTATAAGACCTGTAAATTTCATTCAAATCATGTCCATCAATTTCAATCACATTCCAATTAAAACTTTCAAATTTATTTTTTAAATTACTAGTGTTCATAATTTCTTCATTGGTACCTGTTTGCTGGAAACTATTATTATCTAAAATTACAACTAAATTATTCAATTTAAAATGTGCTGCAGACATTGTTGCCTCCCAAATTGATCCTTCATTACATTCACCATCGCCTATTGCAACATAAACTTTTGATTTACTCGTTTTCTTTAAAGCTAAAGCTACACCAATTCCCAAAGAAAGACCCATACCCAAACTTCCAGTTGAAAATTCAATTCCATATTCTAAATTTTTCACAGGATGACCTGGCAAAAAACTATCATTTTTTTCAAATTGAAGTAATTGACTCTTAGATATTATTTCTAAATTATGTAATATAGAGTAGTACACCAAACAGCCGTGACCTTTACTTAAAATAAACCTGTCTCTTGATTTTTCTTTAAAATTTTTAGAGGAATAATTAATAATATATTTAAACAAAACTCCTAACACATCTACTAATGACAATGCACCACCAATGTGTGCACTACTAGATCCTGCTGCAAATGCGGTATCTAAAATATCTGATCGAATTTTTTTATTATATTTTTTAGCTTCTTCTAGATTAAAGGCTTTCATTTAGACCTCCATCTATGCTTATTATTTGCCCATTTACATAACTTGAGACATTTGAACCTAAAAAAAGGACTAATTTTGCTATTTCTTCTGGTTCTCCTATTCTTGCTATAGAAATTCTTTTAATCGTTTCATTAATATTTTTATCAGTAGTAGTTTCTTTCATCATTTTTGTATTTGTTAATCCAGGAGCAATCGCATTAACTCTTATTTTATATCTTCCAACCTCTTTTGAAAGAGTTTTTGTAAAAGAATTTAAAATTTGCTTGGAAGAAGCGTAAGCAAACCGGCCAATATTGTTTTCAATTGATGCAGAAGAAGATATATTAATGATCGATGGTTCGTTACTTTTTTTTAACAACTTTAAAATTTTTTGTGTAATAAAGTATGTAGAAAAAAAATTAACCTCGTAAATCATTCTAAGTTTTTCTAAACTTGTCATCTCTATTAATGAAGTAAAATTAACTCCAGCGTTATTGATCAAAATATCAATTTTAGAAAAATTATTTAGAATGGATTTTATATTACTTGACATCTCATCAACATTTTCCAAATCAAAATAATAATTATGTATCTTAATTTTGTATTTGTTTTTTAAATCTTCACAGAATTTTTCATGTTCATTATCTTGTTTTCTAGAACATGATATTATCTCAGCTTTATTTTCTGCGAAACTTTCTACAAAAGTTTTACCGAGGCCTTTATCAGATCCTGTTATAAAGACTATTTTATCTTTAAGATCTGGCAAATTCATTTATTTAAATTTTAAGAAACGAAATCAGATTTAGGAAAAATATCTTCAGCTTTTGCTGGATTAAAAATGGTTTGTCCCTCGCCTGTCATAAAACTCTTAATAAAATTTTTGTCTTCACCAGCTAAACATAGATCACTATGATTCCTAAAATGCTTTATCGAGAAACCAAAGTCCACTATTTCTTTTAAGGATTTTTCGAAAATGTTTCCAATTTTAATATGGACATATGGGCATACCAATACATCGCCAATTGGTGTTATGTATAGTCTATTAACAGTAGTACAACCAAGAATTTTCTCATGGTTTTTATCAAATGGATTCCAAATATTTCTTACAAGATTTTTGTATTCTTTTCTAATTTCTCTTAAGTAAGCTCTATCATCGTCATTACAGATAATTTCATCCATCTTTTGCCACATGCCTGCTGGAACCGCAACGTTTAATAATGTTTTGTATTTTTTATCTTTTGAATAATCTAACAACTGTTTTAAATGGTCTGTCCTTGCATTATAACGACCAACTGTTATGTTTAGGTAAGGATCCATTCCATTTTTTCTTACATGTTCTAACCCTTCCAATGCTCTACGCCATGAGTCCTTTCTTCCTCTTATTTCATCATGAATTTTTTCATCCATACTATCTATACTCACAGATACTCTACTCACTTTATATTCTGCTAACTTTTTTGCCATCTTATCATCTAAATAATAACCATTAGTTGTTAAGTATAGATAAAACCGCTCGGGCTTTATAGCTTCTAGAACTTGAAATAATTTATCAGGTTGAAGCAAAAGTTCTCCTCCTTGTAAATCAAATTCAAAATATCCTAATTCATCTGCTTGATCAGCAAGTTTTGCTATTGCATCAATGTCAAGATACTCTTTAACATGATCACCTTTAGGTGAATTAGTAAAACAATATTTGCATCTTAAGTTACAAGCATTATTAAAATTTAAATCTATGCCCCGAGTTTTAGTTCCAACTTTACCATCATTCTTATTTACATAATCATAGAAATCTTTAAGTTTTTTTACCAGTCTAGGTTTAGAGAGTAATGTTGATGATATTGGCATAGTCGAGGTATATATCAATTAACTATTGGTGTATATATATAATAATAAAATTTAGAAAAAATTATTAGATTTATCAGGCAAGATCATTGTAAATTCCGACTTACAAGCAAGAGTTTTATACACATCAGCTTCAGCATAAAAAACTCCTATTCCTCTTCTCCAGGAAATTAAGTTTGCTTTTATATTTAATTTTTCTCCTGGTAAAATTTTTCTTTTAAATTTCGTATATTGATGACCAACAAGATACATGAATTTTTTTTTATTCTCATCTTTTGATAATATTATTAATGAAGCAAGTTGAGACAAACATTCTAATTGAAATGCACCAGGAACATTTGGATTACCAGGCCAATGTAATTTAAAAAACCAAAAATCTGGATGAAATGTCTTGTAACCTTCAGCTGACTTGCCATCCTTCATAATCTCAGCTTCATCTATCATTAATAAATCTCCTGAATTATTTTGAATCTCTAATATTTTTTTTTTATCTAATTTTAAATTCATAAAATTGGCCTTTCACTTAGTAGATAAAATATATTTTTTTGCAATTTTTTCTTTAAAAAGTTAAAGACATCTTTAAAATATAAAGATCTAATAATAGAACTTTTAAACTTAGTTTTTTTTACTATCCTTGCCCTTTCAAATTTCAAATTATTTCCTACCGAATCTGAAATAATATTTTTATATCTCACTTGAGATATCACGGGTAAATTAATTTTTTTTTTATTTTTTATTACAGGTTTTAAAAATAATTTATTGTATCTATGAGGCACACCAACCATAAATTCTACATAATGGACATAAGTCATATATCTTAAATCTACTCCCAAAAAAATCATTTTTGCATTTAAATTTGTTAGAATATCAAAAGGTGAGTCTATCCCATACCCTGAACAAGTATTCATGTTACATATTTTTTTTGAATTATACCCATTCGCAACCACTGAAGTTATAGGATTTAAACTTCGTTGTGATCTTTTTTGAGCAAGCATAAATTTTGGAAAGATACCTAGCTCAGGTGAGATTGGAGAATTATATAAATCAAAAGCTTTATCATTAAACCCATATTCATAGTAATAAGCAGGAACAACTATAGTTCCCTTAGAGCCAAGTATTTTCTTTAAGCAACTATATAAAATTTCCACAGAGTCGCGTAAAGAAACTTTACAATCTTTAAAAAGACTGTTTAAATTTGAATGGATATATAAAGTGTCTCCTTTCTTGATTTTTAACTTTGATAGTGATTTTTCTAATTCTTTTTTAATTTTTGATTGGCTCATAAGATCTTTTATAATTTCTGAAATATATATATTATTAGCGATAAATAAAATAAATGAAATTATCTAATTTTAAAAAAAAATTTTATATGATGAAATGGGCTAAAGATTTGTTTCCATTTTGTAGAAGTTTAACAGGACAGGGAAATAAAGAAACATTTAATTACATAATTAATAACGTTAATAAAAATTTTAAATTACATTATGTCAGGAGTAATACAAAAGTATTTGATTGGAAAATCCCTCAACAATGGGAAATCAAAGATGCTTATATCAAATTACCCAACGGTGAAAAAATATGTCAATTCAAGAAAAATAATCTTCATATTGTAAATTATTCAAAACCGATAAAAAAAAAATTGTCTTTTAATGATTTAAAAAAAAATTTGTACTTTATAAAAAAAAAACCTAATGCAATTCCATACGTAACATCTTATTATAAAAAAAACTGGGGATTTTGTATTTCTTACAATCAATTCAAAAAACTTCCCAAAAATGGAAATTACGAGGTTTTTATTGATAGCAAAATTTTTAATGGGAAAATGGGATATATGGATTTACTCATACCAGGTAAATCAAAAAAAGAAATTTTGATAACATCTTATATTTGTCATCCGTCAATGGCCAATAATGAACTTTCTGGTCCACTAATAATTATGGCTCTTTCAAAAATTTTAAAACAATCTTATTACAGTTTAAGACTACTTCTTATACCCGAAACTATCGGAGCTATAAATTATATTCACAAAAATTTAAGCCACCTTAAAAATAATTTGATTGCTGGATTTAATATCACTTGTGTGGGAGACAATGGACCTGTTTCCTATGTAAAATCCAAAGATGAAATTAGTTACGCAGATAAGATAACGGAAAGAGTTTTGAAAAAGTTTGATCACAAGTCTATTTCATTTATAAATAGAGGTAGTAATGAAAGACAATTCGGTTGTCAAAATCTTAACTTACCATTTATTACCATTACCAGAAAATCTTTTGGAAATTTTAAAGAGTATCACACTTCATTAGATAACTTGAAATTTATTAATGAAAAAAATCTTCAATTATCTTTAAAAGCAATAAATTCCATAATTAATGAAATACAGCAAAACAGAATATTTACTAAAAATATTTTTTGCGAATATTTTCTTACAAAACACAAATTGATAGACCCGGTAAGTTTTGTATACAAAAAAAATAAAAAAAAATATTTTAAGGACATTTCCAATTTACTCGCATATGCTGATAAAAATAACGACATAACAGAATTGAGTAAAATATGTAAATTATCAAAAAATAATACAAAAACTCTTATAAAAAAATTAATGTATTTAAATCTTTTAAAACAATTATAACTTTAAAATACTTCTTTAACCTTACAATTAATTAATTTAAAATTTTTTTGCTAAACTTAAATCTTCATGAGTATCAACATCTATTGCTTCAATAAAATCCATTATGTAATAACCATAATCTGGTGAGTAAAAAGTTTTATATTTTTTTAGTGTTTTTATATCTGAAATCCATACCGAACCTGTTGGACAATATAAATTTTCTAAATCTTGAGATCTTGTAAAAATACTTTTTCTAGATAATGGTTTTATTTTTTTGCCTCTTATTCTATGAGCCCACCATGGATTTGCAAAACCATATTCAAAGAATGATACTTGGGATTTCTTTTTTGATTTAAAAAAATTTTTTATTGATGAATTTAAGGTTTCTAATTTTCTAATTGGACAATTTGGCATTAACTGTACAACTATATCAAATTTTGAAAAATGACTTTCACATTGTTTTAATGCTTCCAATGTTGCTTGTTGAACTGAAGATTTATCATCAAAAGCATTTTGTCTTAAGAACGGAGTTTTATCTCCATACTTTTTGCAGATATTTAAGATTTTTTTGGACTCAGTGCTAACAATAACTTTGTCAATCAATTTACATTGTTGTGCAACTTTCAATGTTTTCACAATCATTGGTTCACCTTTGAAATCAACAATATTTTTATTTTTAATCCTTTTTGATCTGCCTCTTGCTGGAATTATTGCGACAATTTTTTTTCCATTTAACATAATAAGAACATTAAAACTTTCTAACTAAATCGAAGTAAATTCAAAATTTACCAAGTTGTCCATCCACCATCTATTACTAAATTATGACCTGTTGCTCCACTAGATTGATTTGAGCATAGAAACCAAATTGGTTCGAAAACTTCTTTGGGTTTTAACATTCTTCCTAAAGGACACATCTTTCCATATAATTTTTTGAAACTTTTATTTACCCTACCTTCAAACCCTCCAAAGGAAATTGAATTAACTCTTATACCTTTATCAGCTAATCTTACAGCAAGCTCTTTTGTAAGATGTATTTCTGCAGCTTTAGAAACTCCATAATAAATTGGTGAAGATTTATATTTGTCTTTATATAGGTTTTTATTTGGAGGGACTATTCCATACATTGATGAAATATTTACAATGTAGTTTAAATTTTTATTATTCAAATTTACTGATAAAAAATAAGGAAGATACACCGCTAAAAAAATTTCCTCATTAAAAGAGTTGAATAGTTCATTATCTTTAACATTTAAGTTTAAATTTGAAATATTTCTCGCATTATTTATTAAGGTGTCAAATTTTAAATTATTATATTTACTAATAAAATTATTTATATCTTTAAAATCGTTAAATTGATGAATAATTGGAATACAATTTTTTTTATATTTAGGTTTTATTTCTTTAAGAAATTCTTCACTTTTTTTTTTTGAAGTAGAAGTGTAGTAAACAGAACAATTTTTTTCCAAAAAACCTTTCACAATCTCTTTTCCAAGGAGCCCTGTACCACCTGTAATTAATATTTTTTTCATAAAATATTTATAATGTAAAATTTTTATTTACCAAAATCTTTCTTTTTTCCATATACCATCTTGTTTCATAAACTAATTTTGTATCAATAATTTTTTCTATACCTATATTTTCACATGATAGATTTTTTATTTCATTTTTCAGCTCTCTAAACATGTCTCCTGATACAGGCTCTAAAATTCTACCTAAAGGTATATGCGCCCAATTTGATTGTTTTTTTGGTACAAATTTTAAGTTAGATTTTAAATCTGATCTTATGGCTCTAATTCTTCCATTGTCAAAACCTTTTGCTATTAAACAACCATCTTGATGAAGTTGTATTCCAATGACTTTTAATTCAAAAGGATTATAATTACTCGAATTTAAAAATAATTTGATTTCATCTATCTTTTGTTTTTCTAAAGTGTCTGTTGGCCATTTAAAAACACAATACTCAACTCCGTAATTTTCTGGTTTCACCCAATAACATAATGTTTGTTTTAGAATTTTACTTATCTTTTTTATTATATTTTGGAGAGCTGAAGTTAAATCATTTGTGAATGGAAGACCCGAAACTAAAGCAAAAACCTCTACATCAATAGGTTTAGGAATTCTTTCTAGCAAACTTTTTTCTGTAAACAAATCAATTGATTGTTTTAATGATATTTCATTGAGTGAATTTGCAGAATAGATTTTGTCTCCAACTAAATCATAACTGTTTTGAAGATCTTTATCTAAAAACATTATGATTTATAAGAGCTTTGATTTTTTTAGTAAAATAATAATCTGATCTAAAGACAAAAGATTTTTATTAGATCTCAATGGTTCATCAATTTTAGAAAAATTTTTATATTTTTTATAAACCTTTTTAAAAAAACTTGGACTATCTTTATTTAGCTCAGGTACGACAACATAATAAGACTTTAATGAGATTGTTCTTGTAGACTCATTTTCTGTTACTAATTCTTCGTATAACTTTTCTCCCATGCTTGGTTTTATGAGTGTAATATTAGGTTTTTTTGATTTTGAAATCGCCTTTGCTAAACTTAAAATATCAAAGCATTTCATTTTTGGAAAAAATATCTCTCCACCTAGCATTTCTTTTAGAGCATACATGCATAAACTAATTGCTTGTTCTATATTTATAAAATATCTTGTCATTTCTTTATGTGTAATTGTTAAAGGTTTCTTTTCACCCAATTGCTTTTTAAAAATTTTTAAAACTGATCCGTTTGAATCTAAAACATTACCAAATCTCACAGATGCAAATCTTGTTGGTGTGTCACCACTATAATTATTTGCTGCTAAAATTAACTTTTCACCCATTAATTTAGTGGTTCCCATAACGCTTGATGGATTTACTGCTTTATCACTACTTGTGAAAAGAACTTTCTTAATATTATGTTTTAAAGCAACATCAATTATATTTTGTACTCCTACTATATTTGTTAATACAGTTTCAAAAGAATTATATTCTGATATTTCTACATGTTTTAAAGCTGCACAATGAATTACATAGTCAACTTTGTTCATTGCTTTAGATAGCCTGTCAACACTTCTAATGCTTCCCAAAAAAATTCTTAAGTTTTTTTTATTTTTTAGCTGATGTGTTTTTTGTAAATTGAATAATCCATTTTCGTGGTTATCAAAAGCACATACCACGACCCCTAAATCTAAAAGTTTTTTTGTTATCTCAGAACCTATTGTTCCACAGGCGCCTGTAACTAGAATTCTTTTTCTCTTAAGATTCATTTTTTTTAAAAAAAAATTTTTTTTTCAAAATATGCCCTTTAGGTATTTCAATGTTAGATTTTTTACCAATTATATATTTGATCTTATCAGCAGACAATCCAGAAGATAACCATGGCCTTAACGGGATAATATCATTCTTATTTATTTTTTTTCCTTTTTTAATATTTTTTTTCGCAAAAATTGATCTTCTTTGTACAACAATGGTCTCTCTCTCATTTTTCTCTATTTTTTTAATTCCATCACCTAACATAATTTCTAAATCTCTAACCTTTTTAACAAGATTTTTAAAAGCATTAATGTCAGTTGAAAAAGGGTGATCTGGTCCCTCATTTTGAGTTGAATCTGTAAAATGTCTTTCAATAACTCTAGCTCCTAAAGCCACAGCTGCTAGTACTGCATCATCATTTTGAGTATGATCACTCAATCCTGTAACAATATTTGGAAAAATATTTTGAAAATTTTTAATAGTTAAAAGATTTAAATATTTCAAATTATCATTTGAATTTGTGTAATTTGTGTTGCATTGCATCAAAATTATATTTTTATTTATCTTTGAAATTACTTTAACTGCTTCGATGACTTCCCTTAATGTAGATGCACCTGTAGCTAACAAAACTGGTTTTTTTTTCTTAGCAATATGTTTTAATTCTTCATGCCAAGTTATATCACCTGAGCCAATCTTGTAAGCAGACTGATATGGTAAAACATAATCTGCTAACTCCATACTGTACGCACTTGTCATAAATAAAATTTTTGCTTTTTTGCAAGTTTCATAAAGTTCTTTTGTCCAATATTTATTTAATGATGCTTTCTTATAGGTATCAAAAACAGAACTTTTCCATTTTTTTTGGTGTGAAGAATTTTTTTTTAATTTTCTAAAACCTAAGTCACTTACTAGACTATCGGCAGTGTAGTGTTGAAATTTAGCCACATCAGCTCCAGCTTCTTTCGCCGCATAAATTAAGTCTTTTGCCTTTTTCAAATTTCCATCAAAATTTGATCCTATTTCCGCAATAAACATAGTCTTGCAATTCAATCCTACTTTTTTATTGCCGATTTTAATTTTTTTATTAAAGATCATTAAATTTTGATTACTCAGTTTTAATCTATAAAATATTTTTAGTCAAAATATAAACTATATTAAATAATTTTATTGATCTAAAATTAATAATTTAAATTTTTAAAAACATTGTTTTTTTTGTTAAAATCTTCATCAATTAAATTTACTCCTCCCCAGAAGAATTTATGTTTCCTTGGATATGACCATTGAATCATGTAAGGACGTAATTTATTGTCCTCAAATTTATCAAACTCTGTATTCTTGATTCTCATTCCATATAAAGTGGCTTTTAATTCTTCTTTTAGCAAAATTTTTTTTGACGAAATATTTTCATCTATTTGATAGAAGAGGCTATCTTTGTTTATATTTCTATTAAGCTCATTATATAAAACATATTCATTTAATTCTTTTCTTTTATCAAATTCATATGTGCCATAAAAAATAGTAAATTGTGAATTCAAAATAAAAAATAAAATTATAACCAAAGTAATTTTTGATCTAAATCTAAAATATTGCGTTAAATATTGAGTTAAAAGCAACACAGAGAGCACTGCTATATAATGCATCACATGTACTGCTTGCTCAACAGTTTTGTTTCCATAAATATTTTCATGTCTAAGGAATGCATAAATTAAAAAAGAAAATAATAGGAAGTAATTAATAATTTTTTTATTTTCAAAGTTTAATTTTTTTAAAAGTATGAACGACGCTACAAAGCTAACAATTAATAAATTAATAAATTCAAATAAATCTAAAATAATTTTTATAAAATTAAGTTGAATAAATTGATTTATATCCATCATTTTTGCCTGTCCAATTATTTGAAATTCTTCACTAATTCTGAAAAAATTATTTAATGTTTCAAAAAAAATTCCATTTTTAAACCAAGAAGAAGTCAAAAATGTATAAAAATAATCCTTAGGTTCTAATGGATTAAAAAGTGATAAAAATGTATTACCAATTGTGACTGGAAGAATTATCCAAGTTAAATAGTTCAAAAAAACTAAAGAACCAAAAAAATAAAAATAATAATCTTTTCTTACAAAAATATAACTGAAATAAAAATAAATTGGAAAAATCCAAAACATAAAAGATACACCAGGTTTTGCCATGCAAAGAAAGATTGAAAGATATGATGCGCTCTTTATTAAGTCTTCATTGTCATGCTTGAAAAAAATAATCAAAAAAACAAAAAACAAAATAAAAACACCAAATACCCCCGAATATATGATTGAGTGACCAATAAAGTTTTCGAACAAATACAGAGAAAAAACGAATGAAATAAATAATTTTAGAATATTGTGAGAACTATTTAGTTCCATAAGATAAAATAAAATTAAACTAAATAATAAAGATAGAAAAATGTATCTTGCCTCTAAAACAGAAACCAAATTAACTTTGTTAACAAAGATCATTAAAGCAGACATAACAGATGCGGGAAAATTTGGATGTCCAGTTAAATTTGAGGGGAAATAAGTTAATGTTTTTAAATTACCAACGTAATCTGATAAATAAAGTTCAATAGTTGGCGAAAAGTATAAAACATCATGAGTTTCATAAGTAATAAATCTATAGTGGAAATTTTTAAGAAAAATCAAAAAGAAACAAAATATAAGTGAAAATTTTAGAAAATTTTTTTTAATAAGAAATTTTTTCATTTTAGCAAATTTGAAATATTTTATGGTTATAAACAAAGCAGAAAATAAACAAATTAACTTAACAATAAATAATGTTTGGCCAGGTATAAATCTACACAAAAGAGAAATTAAAGTTCCTAAAAAAAAAGATCCAATAGGCAAACTAAAAAATTGATTTCTACAAATCAAAAATCCAACAGTCCAATTAAAAAAAAATGATAATAAAATTAATAAATATACTGTAGGGCTAATCATTTCATTTTTATAAAATTTATTGATAATATTTCAATAACTTATAATTCTATTTGATAGTTCTTTAAAATATCTTTAATTGATCTATTCGAAGTTATTTTCTCCAATATTAAGAATTTATTCTCTTTTTCTTTCAACAATTTATTTGCGGATATATCAAAATCAATTATTTTATTTTTTAAAAAATTGATTATTCTCATTACAAATTTATTTGGATTTTTGCCAATTATATTCCTAAATTTGCTTATAAGTTTTCTCAAGATTGTTACATTATTCATTGCAAATCCTGACGAAATTATTCCTGGATTAACACATAAAATTACACTTAAAGGATATTGTTCTTTTAAAATTTCAGATAAATAATTCATTAAAAATTTACTTAATGCATAAGTTTTATGAGAATTTAGATTTTCCTGTTTAAGATCAAAATGGCTTAAAATTTTTTTTGAAATGATTTTGTGTAAAAATGACGAGATATTAATTATTTTTGCTTTAGGATTATTTTTTAAGATTATTTTGCTAATTAAAAAAGGAGATATTGCATTTAATATATATGATTTATTTATATTCTGATCAAACTCACTCTCAAAATAAGCGCCCGCATTATTAATACAAATATCAATTTTAACATTTTTTAATTCATCTAATACCGCATCAATTCCAATTAATTTTGATATTTCTCTGTTTATGATTTTTATTTTTTTTAAGTTAATTTTACTAATGCCAATTTTTTCATAATAGTCTTTATTTGATCTTGAAACTAAAAAAATTTTACAATCTTTAAAATTAATTAAAATATTTTTTAAAAAATAAAGGCCGATACCAGATGATCCTCCTGTCAAAAGTATATTCATTAATATCTAAATATAGAACTTGCATACTTGATTACAGTTGGAATTCTGCTTAAGGTTAAATAAAAATTTCTATATGCTTTGCTTTTAAAATTTCTTAAATTACTATCACTCAAGTTTTCATGTTTATATACTAGATTATATTGGTTAAATTTTTCATAATTTGGTTCTAGAATTTTATCTTTAAAATTTTTAAAAATAGGTGTACCAGGATAAGGCGTAAAAACACTAAATTGCACTAACTCGTTTGGAAGGTGATTTGCATAACTTATTGTTTTTTCTATACTGTCTAAATCATCTTTTGGACTGCCTAGCATAAACATTGACTTAGTTACAATTCCATTGTCTTTTAGTTTTTTTATAACCTCAAATTGCTTATCATTTGCAATCGTAAATCTATTAATATCATTTAAAACTTTTGCATCCGAAGACTCTATCCCTACATAAACCATTTTCAATCCTGCTTTTTTTAAAATTGCTATTAATTCATCATCAAGATTATTTAGATGAGTTTCAATTAAAAAATCAATCTTAATTTTTCTCTCAATTATAGTTTGACAGATTTCAATGGTGTATTTCCTGTTTATAGAAAACACAGGGTCTCTAAAGATAAACTTATTGGTTCTTAATTTTTTAATCCAATATTCTATTTCATCAACTAGTTTTTTTGGATCTCTAAATCTAACTTTCCTACCTTGTTGTAATGGGTATGTACAATAATTAAAGCAAGAGTATGGGCAGCCTCTAGTCGCAAGTATTGGAATAGCTATTTTTGAATTACAAGCTAAAAAATTATTTTTTAATGGATATTTTTTTACATACTCATCCCATGACGGGTAAGGCAAATCATCTAAATTTTCAACAAGAGGATTGTCAAATTTATAATCTAAGTCACTTTTATAATTGTGAAAATCAAAATTCAAAAGATCTATTTTTAAGAAAAAATTTTCAGGCTCACCTTTTACTATCAGTGTATTGGGTAAATCATACTTTTTATATTCTACATTTGCAAAAATACCTGTAACAATAGTTTTTACTCCTTTTGTTGAAGCAAATTTGGCAAAGTTAACTTCAGACTCATGGGCCACGATTGAACTAGGTAGAATAACATAATCGTATTTTTCAATATCGGGTAATTTTTTATTCGTAAATCTTAAATATTCAACTGAATGACCCTGATTTTTTAATATTGACCAAACATATGCGCTGCTCATTGCAGGCATAGAAATCATAGATCCAACAAAAGAGTTTAATATTTTTGAAAAAAGAGTTTCACCAAAGTTGTTGCCTGTTCCGTAACCACCTGCGGTATCTTTTACAAGTCTCCAATCATCAGTGGGATAGATATCGGCTATTAATATTTTTTTAAATCTTGACATAAAGTAATTATTAACAATACCTGGTTAATTCTATAATTAAAAATTTTTTCAGTGCATAAATCAAGCCAATTGAGCTATTAGTACCAGTCAGCTGCACGCATTACTGCGCTTCCACATCTGGCCTATCAACGTGGTGGTCTAC
>MDTB01236674.1_pt1 | contig 24308 bp, 19 predicted proteins | sample 811161 | NCBI WGS metagenome assembly MDTB01 (sample SAMN05326650, study PRJNA326480) | marine metagenome | isolation source: seawater | place: Mediterranean Sea | collected 2009
GTAACAACGACCTCCTCTAGCTCATTATCAAGCTGTAAAGAAATATTTATTGCAGATTGACCGGCAACAGTTACATACTGGGTTGTATAACCAATATAGCTTACAGCAAGAACTTGTCCTTGAATAGCAGTAATTTCAAAATTTCCATCGAAATCAGTTGATACACCTGTGTTTGTATCTTCAATAATAACGTTTGCACCTGGAAGAGGTATACCGTTTTCATTAAGTACAACACCACTTAAAGTGTCCTGAGCATAAGATGTCAATGCAAATAATAGAAATACTGTGCTTAGTATTTTTTTCATAAAATTTGATTTTGTATTAGTTTATATTTTTCAATTTATTAATTAAATATCAAAAACCACAATAATGCGGTGTTTTTTTAATTTGACAAAAATATATTTTTTTTTTAAATTATCTAGTAAATTAATAAAAAACAGATTAGTTTTTTAAAATATCTTTAGAAAAAAAGGGAAAATACAAAAAATCTAACAACCAGTTAAAAAATATTTCAGAATGTTAAGTTTTATTTAGTTCTACTCATTTATTTCAGGATATTCTACCCCAAGCTGTTCTAGGTAAGTATCATACTTTGTTTCATCAAAGTAAAACTTCTTCATTTGATCTCTGTATTTATCCATCTTTTCAGTATTTAAATAGAAGGGTGGAGGTTCTAATTCAGATATCATTGGTCTATAAAAGTCCTCCTTAGTTTGAATATTATTAAAATAATCCTTTGCTTCCATTAATTTTTCTGGTTTTGTTAAAAAGTCTAGGGCAGTCATAGCAACTACTTTAGCACCAGCATTTGCACCCTTGTGAGCAATTGGAGTAGCCGCAGCTATACTTGCAGACCAATGGTGGAATGTAACATCTGGTATATTAGACGGGAATCTTAGTACAACTGTAGGAACCTTCCATGATACATCTCCAATATCATCTGACCCACCACTTACATTATACGGAAGTGGTTTACGTAATTGTGGTAACTCTGTTGGAAGACCATTGATTGATTCAATTCCAATTTCTTTTTGTACAGCTCTTGCCAATTCTTGATCATCTTCAGACCAATCAGGCAGTCCAACTGTTTTGATATTATTATACATTTGCTCAGCTAGGATTTTATTAAAATGTCTTGGCCAAGCAGCTCCAAGAACTTCTGACTCATAGCTTGTATTAGTCATCAATGCTGCACCCTCAGCCATTTTATTAGCAGTATCATACATTTCCATTATATTTTTATATGTTATTTCTCTCAAGAAATACCAAATAGAGGCTTTTGACGGAACAACATTAGGCTGATCACCTGCATCAAGAAAAATTGAGTGAGACCTTTGGTCAGGATGAAGATGTTCTCTTTTATAATTCCATCCTATATTCATCAATTCTGCTGCATCTAATGCACTTCTTGCTCTCCATGGAGAACCGGCAGAATGTGCAGTTTCTCCACTAAAAGTATATTTTACTGAAATTAGTCCTGTTCCAGTTGCTTTTCCCCATGAAGTTGACATGTTTGTACTTACGTGTGTAAAAATACAAATGTCAACATTATCAAAATAACCATCTCTTACATACCATGCCTTAGCACCAAGAATTTCCTCTGCAACACCTGGCCATAAAAGTAAAGTTCCACTAATATTATTTTCAATCATTATTTTTTTTAAAGCAATAGCAGAAGTAATAACAAGTGGAAGGCCAATATTATGGCCCTCACCGTGACCTGGTGCTCCTTCTACCACCGGTTTTTCATAAGCAACACCTGGATATTGAGAAGTTGAAGGAACTCCATCAAAATCACTACCAAGAGCAATTGTTGGACCACCTTCACCGTTTGACCATTTTGCAAGCCATGAAGTAGGGATTCCTGATATTTTATATTCAACATCAAATCCATTATCCTCAAGAATTTTGCTTAAATACTTTGAGGTTTCAAATTCCTGAAAACCAAGCTCGCCAAAACTAAAGACTTTATCTATCATTACTTGTGTCATTTTTTTATCATTCTCTACTAATTGAGCGACTTTATCTTTAAGATTTACAATTTTTCTTTTTGAAAATCTATCTTGGGATTGAAGTGAAGAAAATGACACTGTTATTATAATTAAGGCTAAAAGTTTATTAATTTTTTTCATATAAATTTTTATTAAAATAATGTCTTTTGAAAGATTCTATAGCTGCATAATCTGCTAAACCCATCTCTTTATATTTTTGTGCTGTTTCATGATTTCTTTCTTCAGCTCTAACCCAGAACTCTCTAAGATCTTGCCCTTGAAACATTACTCCATCTTTTTGAGTTTGATGAAAAAAAATTGCTTTTCTTTTTCGAAGAACTTGAGCTGGACTCATCGGGACTGCCATATCAATTTCATGAATCTCCCATTCTAACCAAGCTCCTCTATATAGCCAAAGCCAACAATCTTTAATAAAATTTTCACCTTTTAATGAATTAAGTGCTTCAAGAACAATGTCAAGACAAACTTTGTGGGTTCCATGAGGATCTTCAAGATCTCCTGCTGCATAAATTTGATGTGGTTTAATTTTCTTAATTAATGACGCTGTTATTGAGATGTCTTTTTTTGTAGCAGGATTTTTTTTAATTTTCCCTGTTTCGTAAAAGGGTAAGTTCATAAAATGAGTATGAGAGTCGGGTATACCTATATACCTTGTTGCTGCAATTGCTTCTCTTTTTCTAATTAAACTTTTTATTTTCCTGACATTAATTGAATCAGTTTTGTAAGGTCTTTTATTATTTAATTCCTTTATTAACTCTTTTACTTTTGGTTTAAGTTCATTAGAGAACATATCATTTGATACCTCAATAAACTTTAATGCATCATTATCTGAAACTGCAACATTCCCAGATGTTTGGTATGCGATATGGACATCATGGCCTTGAGAAACTAGTCTATCAAATGTCCCTCCCATTGATATAACATCATCATCAGGATGTGGGCTAAAAATAATAACCCTTTTGGATCTTGGGTTTTTTCTTTCAGGTCTTGTTAAATCATCTGCACCAGGTTTACCTCCAGGCCAACCACTTATAGTATTTTGAAAGTGATTAAACATATTTATATTTAATGAGTATGCAGAACCCTCAAGAGCAAGCAAATCTGATAGTCCATTTTTATTGTAATCTTCATCTGTTAATTTTAAAATAGATTTTTTAGTTATGTCACATAACCATACAATTGCTTTTCTTTTCATTAAATCTGACCAATCACATGGCCCAACCAACCATGGTGTCTTAAACCTAGTTAGTTCACTTGAACATTCTTGGTCAAGAACTAAAGTAGCATTTTTATGGTTTTGAAGATATGTTGAGGGTATTATAGATGAAACATTATTCTCAACCGATTTTTTAATAATAAGACTTTTTTGAATCCCCCATGCCATAATTATAATTCTTTTTGAATTAAAAATTGTTCTAACTCCCATAGTTATTGCCTTAGAGGGGACATTTTCAATCCCATTAAAACTTTGACTAGCATCAAATCTTGTTGTATGGTCAAGGATAATTAATCTGGTTTTTGAATTAAAATGTGATCCAGGTTCATTAAAACCAATATGACCTGTTCTTCCAATCCCTAGAAGTTGTAAATCAATTCCACCAGATTCTTGAATCTTTTTTTCGTAATTTGAGCAAAATTTTTTAATCTGTTTTTCTTTTATTTCCCCTGAAGGAATATTGATATTTTCTTCTGGGATATCAAGATGATCAAATAGATTCTCTTTCATAAAATAATGATAGCTATTTTTATCATCTTTCTTTATCGGAAAATATTCATCAAGATTAAAAGCTATCACATTTTTAAAACTTAGTGATTCTTCTTTATGAATTTTTATTATTTCTTGATATACTTTGGTAGGTGAAGATCCTGTTGCAAAACCTATTACACAGTTTTTATTTCTGTCTTGCTTAGATTTAACTAAATCACAGATTTCTCTAGCAATTAAAATTGAGGCATCATCAGAATTTTCAAATGGAACAGTATGAAGCTTTTCATATCTAGTTTCCTCATTAATTCCAGGTGATTGATATTTAAGGTTTTTTTGTTTGGTCTTCATAGATATATTATGAAATAACAAAGTTAATAATGTTTTAATCAATTTATAATTATGTTTTTTTAATTTTACATAATTGAAATAATATCTCAAAAATATTAGTATGAATACAATAATTATAGGAAGTGGACCAGCAGGTTATACAGCAGCTATTTATGCAGCAAGAGCAGATCTTAAACCAATTATATATACTGGATTAGAACCTGGCGGACAATTAACTACTACAACAGAGGTTGACAATTTTCCAGGTTATCCAAATGGTGTAGATGGTCCTACTATGATGAATGAGCTTAAAGAGCAAGCAGAAAGATTCGGTACAAAAGTTGAAATTGATTTTATAAAAAAAGTAGATTTTTCAAAAGATAAAGGTGGAATTCATAAATTATATACTCAAAATGGTGATGAAATAAAATCTAAAACAGTTATAATTAGTACTGGAGCATCTGCAAACTATCTTGGTCTTCCAAGTGAGCAAAGATTAATAGGTGGTGGAGTATCAGCATGTGCTGTTTGTGATGGCTTTTTTTATAAAAGTCAAGATGTAGCAATTGTTGGCGGTGGTGATACTGCAATAGAAGAAGCAACTTATTTAGCAAAAATATGTACTAATGTGACTATGCTTGTAAGAAAAGATCATTTCAGAGCATCAAAAGCAATGCAAAATAGGTTATCTAATTTTGATAATATTAAAGTGTTATTTAACCATGAAGTTGAGGAAGTTGTTGGTGAAAATGTTGTTGATGGTATAAAAATAAAGAATAACCTAACTAATCATATATCAGAGTTAAAAATAACTGGTCTATTTCTTGCCATTGGTCACTCTCCAAATACTGGCATTTTTAAAGGACTCGTTGATATGGATGATAGCGGATATATTCTTACAGACAAAACTTCTACAAAGACTAATATTCCTGGAGTATTTGCAGCTGGGGATGTTCAAGATAAAGAATACCGTCAGGCAGTAACAGCTGCTGGAACTGGTTGTATGGCAGCTCTTGACGCAGAAAGATATCTACAAGAAATTTAGACTCTTTTCTTTGCTTTTAACCATCTTAATGGAATATTGTCTTTTAAAGCATCTTGATAGTCTCGTTCTAAACAAGGCATATAATAGTTAGTTGTATCATCAATTAATATCCACCATTTTTCTGAAATCTTACTTTTAAAAAGGTAATATCTATTCCTGATATTTGAACAATATACTTGTAAAAAGTCTGTGAATCATAAAAATCGATTTCCTCAATTCTTTTATCTATACCATCTATAAAGTACCATATAATTTCAGAATATAATTTGTTTGAAATTGAATTGTCATTTAACTCAAATAAACCTAGAAAATTAGCTTTATTACTTTGACCTGCATATTTTGCAAGAATACATGATAACCTCGGGCTTATACCATTTGGATTACTATGATTATTTAAAGATTTCATATCGAACCCAACAATATTGGCATTTCTCATAATAGGTTCTGCTTTCATATTGTCCTCGAAAATTTCTCCAAGTGAAATATATTCAAAAAATAATTTTTCCATTAACTGTATTTCATCATTAGAACATAAATGTCTCTGAAACCCAATATTTGTGAAATCACATAACTTGTTCGAATCATCCACAATTATTTTATTCATATAGGTTCTACCAGATATTAAATTAGATTCCTGATAAAGATCAAATTGATTATCTACAGACACAATGTTAACTTTTCCATCATGTGAGTCAAATGATTTAAAAATTGGATATATTAAATCATTACTACCCCCTATTATTACTAAAATTATTTTTTTTGATAGAAGTTCTCTACATATTTCATATAGTGCATGATAAGTATCATCTACAGTATTACCATTTGGTAAATCTCCAAGATCTGAAATTTCAATTTTCCAGTTTCCAAATTTTAGTTTATACAATTCTTCTCTAATAGAATTTAAATCTTGTCTTTGGGATTCAAAAAAAGAATTCCTGTCCTCTTCAAGTCCAATTAAACATACTTTAGGAAATTCAAGATCAGGTAAACCTTTAGAAACAGTATGAACATTAATTCTGTTAAACAAGGCGCCTTGCAAATAGCTCTCTTTTAAATTATCGAGAAAACTATCTGATACAGGTTTGAGCAATTCAAAACTCATTTTTTCTTTTTAGGATTAAGATATTGTTTAGCGATATCTAAAGTAATTGTTTTTGGATCTATTTCTTTTGGGATTTCTACTTTCTTTTTTCCCATAGAAATAATAGATCTTCCCCATCTACCTTTTTCAACTTTAATACCCTCATCAATCCATTCCGATATGAGTTTCTCTTTTTCTTTTTGAATTTTAAATTCAATAAGCTCTTCAATTTCATTTATTGATAAATTATCAAAATCATAGGTTTTATTTACATTTATAAACATATCGTTCCATTTGATAAATGGCCCGAATCTACCCCTACCCTTTGTTACAGGTTTATCTTCATAAATGTGGATAGGTTCTTCAGATTTTAATTTATCGTCTATTAACTCTATTGCTATATCTAAATCAACAGAGTGGGGATCATTTCCATTTGGAATTGATATAGATTTATTAGCAAATTTTATGTAAGGACCAAATCTTCCATTATTTACTGTTACAACCTCATCTTTGTAATTTCCAATTTCCTTTGGGAACTTAAATAACTCAAGTGCTTCATCAAGAGATATGGTGTCAAGCTGTTGATCCTTGGTCAAACTAGCAAATATTGGCTTTTCCTCTTCATCAATTGTTCCAATTTGTGCAATTGGTCCGAACTTTCCAAGCCTAACTTTAACAACTCTTCCAGAATTAGGATCAGATCCTAAAATCTTTTCTCCAGACTGTCTTTCTGCATTGTCTTTAACCTCGTTTACATTTTCATGAAAATCATTATAGAATTGCTTAATTATGGATGTCCAATCCTGTTCACCGGTAGCAACTTTATCAAAATTCTTCTCAACTTCTGCAGTAAACCCATAATCTAAAATATTATTGAAATTATCAACTAAAAAATCATTTACTATCATTCCTATATCAGTAGGAACAAGTTTTCCTTTGTTTGAGCCTGTTTTTTCTTTTAATTCTGTCTCTTTAATACCATTTTGACTAAACTCAATAAAATTATAAGTTCGATCAGTTCCATCATTAACTCCTTTAGCAATATATCCTCTATTTTGAATCGTTGAAATAGTCGTTGCATATGTCGCAGGTCTCCCAATTCCTAATTCTTCTAATTTTTTAACTAAAGAAGCCTCAGTATATCTTGAAGAGGGTCTTGAGAAAGATTCCCTTGAAGAAATTGATAACAAATTAAGATTGTCATTAATTGTAAGTATTGGCAGGACGCCTTTCTCATCATCTATTTCATCATCTGTTCCTTCATTGTAAACTCTAAGAAATCCATCAAATTTTATAACTTCTCCCTTTGCAACAAAAAATTGACTGTAAGCATCTGTATTAATATTTACTACTGTTCTTTCAATTTGAGCATCTGACATTTGTGAAGAAATTGTTCTCTTCCAAATTAATTGATATAATCTTTGTTGATCATAATCAGATGTTATTTCCTCAACATTTATTTCTGTAGGTCTTACTGCCTCATGTGCTTCTTGAGCTGACTTGTTTTTATTTTTGTAATCTCTAGTATTGACATAATCTTTACCATACTTACTTTCGATCTTTTGAACAATTGACATCTTTGCATCATTTGAAATTGTTACACTATCAGTTCTCATATATGTTATAAGTCCAGCCTCATAAAGTTTTTGAGCAGTTGACATTGTTCTTGTTACTCCAAATCCCAGTTTCCTGGAAGCCTCTTGCTGTAGAGTTGATGTTGTAAAGGGAGGAGTTGGTGATTTTTTTGCAGGTTTCTGATCAGCAGTAGATACTTTAAAAACAGAATTAAAATTATTTTTCAAAAACAATTTAACATCTTCAACTGAATAATACTTCTGATTTAATTCAGCCTTTAATTTTACTCCTGATTCATTCTCGAAAACTCCAATTAATTTATATGAACTTTTAGAAATAAAGCTTTTAATTTCTCTTTCTTTTTCAACTATAAGTCTTACAGATACAGATTGAACTCTTCCTGCTGATAATCCAGCCTTAACTTTTCTCCACAAAACTGGCGATAATTCATAACCTACCAACCTGTCAAGTACTCTTCTTGCCTGTTGGGCGTTAACCAAATTAAAATTTATTTCTCTTGGTGATTCGAGAGCATTTAAAATTGCATTCTTAGTAATCTCATGAAAAACTATTCTCTCATAATCTTTGTTAGCTAAATCAAGATTTTCATACAAATGCCAAGCTATTGCTTCACCTTCTCTATCTTCATCACTTGCTAACCAAACTTTATCTGAGTCTTTCACATATTTTTTAAGATCTTTTATGATTGGTTTTTTTTCAGTTGGAATAACATATTTAGGTCTAAAATCATTTTTAACATCAACTCCAAGCTCTTTAACTGGTAAGTCTGAAATATGGCCAACACAAGAAACAACCTTATAGTCTTGTCCTAAAATTTTTTCAATTGTCTTAGCTTTAGTAGCTGATTCAACTATAACTAAATTTTTTGGCATAATTTGAATTTGGGCTTAAATGTAAATAGATTTATTGTTATGTGTAAAAAAAAAATATAAATTTTAAATTTTGTTTAACATAATTGCTATATAGTTTTAAAGAAACTAATTTTGTATTTACATGGAAATTGAACAGATATATACAAAGTGTTTATCTCAAGGATCTTATTTTATAAAGAGTAATAATGAGGTAGCTATTATTGACCCAATAAGAGAGATAGACAATTACATTGAAAAAGCTAAAATTACAGGGGCTTCAATTAAATATATCTTTGAAACTCACATTCATGCAGATTTTATAAGTGGTCATCTTAACTTAGCTAAAAAAACTGGTGCAAAAATTATTTATGGCCCTAATGCAATAACTAGTTTTGATAAAATTAATGCTAAAGATTTCGAAGAATTTAAATTAGGTAATGTAACTATAATAGCAATTCATACCCCTGGACATACCATTGAAAGCACTACATATTTATTAAGAGATAGTGCCGGAAAAGATCATGCAATATTTACTGGTGATACTTTATTTCTTGGAGATGTCGGAAGACCTGATCTCTCACAAAAATCAAGCATAAGTAATAAAGATCTTGCTTCAATGCTCTATGATAGTCTTAGAAATAAAATAATGATTCTAGATAATAATGTAATAGTTTATCCAGGACATGGAGAAGGGTCCTCATGTGGTAAAGATTTAAGTTCTGAAACAATTGGAAAGCTCGGAGATCAGAAAAAAACTAATTATGCTTTAAGGCAGAGTATGACTAAGAATGAATTTATTCATGAAGTTTTAGAGGGTTTGTTAGATCCTCCAAAATACTTTCCCTCTAATGTAATGATGAATAAAGAAGGTTATGATGAATCAAATGAGGTTTTAATTAAAAATTTAAACGCAATTGAACCTATTAATGTTAAAAAACTTATGATTGATGAAGATATTGTTCTTTTAGATGTAAGAAGCCCTGAGGAATTTGCTAATTCTCACATACCAGGTTCGATATTTATTGGCCTTGACGGAAGATTCGCACCGTGGGTTGGAGAAATTTTAGAGGATGTATCAATAAAGCTTATAATTATTGCTCCAAATGGTAGAGAAAAAGAAACTATAATTAGGCTATCTAGAGTTGGTTTTGATAATGTTTTGGGTTATCTAAATGGAGGTTTAAAAAAATGGATGAACTCAGGTGAGTCAATCAGAGAAGTGGAAAATATATTTGCTTCTAGCTTATCTAATTTAAATTATGATGAAAATATACTAGATGTAAGATCTTTTAGCGAACATAAATCTGAGTCTATTTTAAACTCATTAAATATCCCTTTGCCAGAGTTAAAGTATTCAACACAGAGAATTAATTTCAATGACAAGTTTATTATTCACTGTAAAAGTGGATACAGGAGCATGATTGCTGCATCTATTCTTCTTTCAAAAGGCGTAACAAATTTTGTAAATGTCCCTGGTGGTTTTGATGAAATAAAAAAACTTCAATCATAAATACTGACAAATTGGCATATATTAAATTAATTAATTAATTTTATATGCTAATTTAAATTATATCAAAAAGAAATCTTTATATATAGAAACATATGGATGTCAGATGAATTTTGCTGATAGTGAAGTTGTAGCGTCAATTTTAAAAGAGGATGGATATCATTTGACTGATGAACCTAATAAGGCAAATCTAGTATTATTAAATACATGTTCTATTAGAGATAAAGCTGAACAGACAGTAAGAAACAAACTTAAAAGTTTTAATTCGTACAAAAAAAATAATAAGAATTTAAAATTAGGTTTACTGGGTTGTATGGCTGAGAGACTTAAAGAAAAACTACTTGATGAGGAAAAGATTGTTGATTTAGTAGTAGGACCTGACTCATACAAAGAGCTTCCTAATTTATTAAATCAGGTTGAACACAACCAAAAAGCAGTCAATGTTATTTTGTCTAAATCAGAAACATATGGGGATATATCACCTGTAAGGATACATAACAACGGCATTAATGCATTTGTGTCAATTACAAGAGGGTGTGATAATATGTGTACTTTTTGTGTTGTCCCGTTCACTAGAGGTAGAGAAAGAAGTAGAAACCCTGAAAGTATTTTGCGTGAGATAAGTGATCTTACTCAAAGAGGTTATAAGGAGGTCACTCTTCTTGGGCAAAATGTTGATAGTTATTTGTGGTATGGAGGTGGTCCAAAAAAAGATTTCAAAAAGGCAAGTGAAGAACAAAAAAAGAATTCAAAGAGATTTTCAGACCTACTTGTTCTGGTTGCCTCAAACTTTCCTAAATTAAGAATAAGGTTCTCTACATCAAACCCACAGGATATGACAATTGATGTAATTGAAACCATGGCAAAATATGATAATATATGTAACCATATTCATTTACCAATTCAATCAGGCAGTGATAGAATTCTTAGAAAAATGAACAGATTACATTCAAGGGATGAATATCTTAATTTGGTTAAAAAAATAAGAAAAATTATTCCTAATTGTGGAATATCTCATGACATGATCACAGGATTTCCCTCTGAAACAGAAAGAGATCATCAAGATACACTCTCCTTAATGGATGAGGTTAAATATGACTTTGGATATATGTTTGCTTATTCTGAAAGACCTGGGACTTTTGCTCACAGACATTTTAAAGATGATATATGTCCTGAATTAAAACAAAGAAGACTAGAGGAGATCATTACACTTCAACAAAAACATAGTTTAGAAAGGAACAAGAGGTTTATAAATAGTGAGTGTAGTGCTTTAATTGATAAGTCTTCAAAAAAATCTAATAAATACTGGAGTGGAAGAACAAGTGAAAATAATGTAGTTGTATTTCCAAAATATAATTTTTCACTAGGAGACATTGTAAATGTTAAAGTAAATGGTTGTACAACCGCAACATTAATTGGAGATATATATAAAGTTAAAGTATAATGGAATCTATTCTTGCAGTAAAACAAAGGTTTGGAATTATTGGTGACAACTCTAAACTAAACAGAGCAATTGAAAAATCAATTCAAGTAGCCAATTCTGATATATCAGTTTTGGTAACTGGTGAAAGTGGTGTTGGAAAAGAAAATATTCCAAAGATTATTCATCAATATTCACATAGAAAACACTCGAAATATATTGCTGTCAATTGTGGTGCAATTCCAGATGGAACAATTGATTCTGAGCTTTTTGGTCACGAAAAAGGTGCCTTTACAGGTGCTACATCCAACAGAAGTGGGTATTTTGAAGTTGCCGACGGTGGTACAATTTTTTTAGATGAAGTTGGTGAACTTCCTCTATCAACTCAAGTAAGACTTTTAAGAGTTCTGGAGAGTGGAGAATTTATTAAAGTAGGTTCTTCAAAGGTTGAGAAAACTAATGTTAGAATTGTCGCTGCTACAAATGTAAATATGGAGGAAGCAATAAAAAAAGGAAAGTTTAGAGAGGATCTTTTTTACAGACTTAGTACTATTATTATAGATATTCCTCCACTAAGACAGAGAAAACAAGATATTCCAATATTATTTAGAAAATTTGCATCTGATTTTGCTCAGAAATATAATATGCCAACTTTGAGGTTAGATGATAATGCACAGCAACTTCTTTGTCAACAAGATTGGAATGGAAATATAAGACAGTTGAGAAATATTGCAGAACAAATGTCAATTCTTGAAAAAGAAAGAAACTTAAATACTGAGACACTAAATAATTATTTGCCAAATAAAATTTCTAAATTACCTGCTACTCTTGATGATATGAAAGAAGATAATTCTTCTTTTTCTTCGGAAAGAGAAATTCTTTATAAAGTTTTATTTGATATGAAAAATGATTTAAATGATCTAAAAAAACTTACTTTAGAGCTAATTCAGGCTGAAAAATCAAGTGACATTAAGGAAAAGAATCAGGGCCTAATTGAAAAAATATATGGAGGTGATGAAGCCAGCCAAGATTCAAAAAGTTTAGATTTTAAGTCCGATATGGATGTTGTCCCTGATACTAATATTGAAAATTCATTTGAATATGCAGAGACAATTGAAGAAGAAGAAACTTTATCTCTTCATGATAAAGAAGTAGAGATGATTAGGCAAGCATTAATTAGAACAAACGGAAGAAGAAAGAATGCTGCTAAAGAACTTGGCATATCTGAGAGAACACTATATAGAAAAATTAAACAACATGACCTAGGAGATGTATCAGATTTATAAAAAAACTTTTATTGTAGTTATTATCACATTAATGGCTGTATCCTGCGGTATTTACAGCTTTACTGGATCTTCAATTCCAATTGGAGTAGAGACATTTCAAGTAGATTATTTCGAAAATACTGCAGGTGGTAAACCAGGATCAACAATTGAGCCTGGACTTGACAGAGATTTTACAATTGCTCTTCAGGATCTAATTGTAAACCAAACTAGTCTTAACCTTGTAAATGATGGTGGAGATATTATATATAGTGGAGAAATTATTGAATATAGTGTGACTCCAATGGCTTCTACTGCAGAGCTCAAGGCAGCGCAAAACAGACTAACAATGGCCGTAATGGTAAACTACGAAAATGTACTTAATGAAGAAGATAATATTGAGAAAAGGTTTTCTTTTTATTATGATTTCCCTGGAAACCTTCAAGTATATGATGTTAAAGATTCTGCTTTTGAGGAGATCTTTGAAAGAATAACTCAAGATATTTTTAATGAAACCCTTGCTAAATGGTAAATAATTCAAAAAATATATATTCTAATATTATCAATGAGTTTAACCCAGATGATGAAAAGCAAGCAACAACCTTAAAAAAAATTTTAAACTCCTATCCATATTTTCAATCTGCGTCTGCACATTATCTGAAAACTTTGAAAATCCAAAAAAAAGATGCATTCAATGAATTACTTCCAAAAACTTCATTGATTACAATTGACAGAAAAGTTCTAAGAAAGTGGCTATTTAGTTCTAATGAAAATGTTACTTCTAAGAATTCAACTACTGAAAAATACTCTTTTCTTGAGTGGTTTGATATTATTGATGATAAAGTTCCTAAGGTTGAAAAAAAATTAGATTTAATAGAAAAGTTTATTAACAAATCTCCAAGAATAAAATTATCCAATAAAGAAAAATCAGATAACGAAATAATGATAGATACAAAAATTAAAGATGAGCTTATAACAGAGACTTTGGCAAAGATATATGTCACTCAAAAAAAGTTCAACAAAGCTATTAAGGCATATGAAATTTTGAGCTTGAAATATCCAAAAAAAAGTAGTTTCTTTGCAGACCAGATTAAATATGTAAAAAAACTAATAAATAAAGATTAATTATGGGGACTTTCTGGATATTAGTATCGCTTATAATCTTTGTTTGCATTCTTCTTGTCCTAGTTGTTATGGTTCAGAATCCTAAAGGAGGCGGATTATCATCAACTTTTGGGGGAGGCCAACAACAGATTGGAGGAGTAAAAAGCACCACAGATTTCCTGGATAAAAGTACATGGATTCTTGCTGCTATAATTCTTATCTTGATATTGATTTCGAATGTTACTCTTATGAATGATTCTGATAACACAGACTCTATTCTTATTGATGAAACCATTCCAGAAGAGACTATACCTGAGATTCCAGAGCAAACTATACCTGAAATTCCCTCCGATATTGATCAATAAAATGTCATTATGTCATAAATTAACATACAATAATCTAATTTTAAGCTGTGGCATAGTTTGTGAAATTATTAAATAAAAAAAAATGAGTAAAATTAATATTAAACCATTAGCAGATAGAGTTTTGGTTGAACCTTCAGAAGCAGAAACAAAGACTTCATCTGGTATCATAATACCTGATTCAGCAAAAGAAAAACCACAAAGAGGAAAAATTGTATCTGTAGGACCAGGAACTAAAGAAAACCCCGTAACATTAAAGACGGGTGATATTGTACTATATGGAAAATATGCTGGTACAGAATTACACCACAATGGTGTTGATTATTTAATTATGAAAGAAAATGATATTCTTGCAATTGTTTAATTTAAAATAAAGAAAAATGGCAAAAAAAATTGAATTTGATATAGAGGCACGTGATGGAATAAAACGTGGCGTAGATGCATTGGCAAATGCTGTTAAAGTTACACTTGGGCCAAAGGGAAGAAATGTAATCATTGGTAAATCCTTTGGTGCTCCTCAAGTTACTAAAGATGGAGTTACTGTTGCAAAAGAAATCGAGCTTAGCGATAATCTTGAAAATATGGGAGCTCAAATGGTAAAGGAGGTTGCCTCAAAGACAAATGATTTAGCTGGTGATGGAACAACAACTGCTACAATACTAGCACAGTCAATTGTAACTGAAGGACTAAAAAATGTTGCAGCTGGTGCAAATCCTATGGACTTAAAAAGAGGTATTGATAAAGCAGTTTCATCTGTAGTTAACGGCTTATCTAAACAATCAGTTGAAATTGGAAGTGCATCAGAAAAAATTCTTCAAGTTGCAAGTATCTCGGCTAATAATGATGAAACTATTGGAAAACTCATTACAGAAGCTTTTGAAAAAGTTGGTAAAGAAGGAGTGATAACTGTAGAAGAAGCTAAGGGAACTGAAACATACGTTGATGTTGTCGAAGGTATGCAATTTGATAGAGGATATATTTCACCATATTTTGTAACTGATTCTGAAAAAATGGAAGCTGATCTTGACACACCACAAATTTTAATAACTGATAAAAAAATATCTGTTATGAAGGATTTACTTCCAATCTTAGAGCCAGTTGCTCAAACTGGTAAACCTCTCTTAATAATTGCAGAAGATATTGATGGTGAAGCTTTAGCTACACTAGTTGTAAATAAGTTAAGAGGTTCATTAAAGATTGCTGCAGTTAAAGCTCCGGGTTTTGGAGATAGAAGAAAAGCAATGCTTGAAGATATTGCAATTTTAACTGGAGGTACAGTAATTTCAGAAGAAAGAGGCTTTTTATTAGAGAATACTACTATTGAAATGCTTGGAACTGCCGAAAAAGTGACGATTGATAAAGATAACACTACAATAGTTAATGGTTCCGGAAATAAGAATGATATCAAATCAAGAGTTACTCAGATTAAAGCACAAATTGAAACTACCTCATCAGATTACGATAAGGAAAAGCTTCAAGAAAGATTAGCAAAACTTGCTGGTGGAGTTGCAGTACTTTACGTAGGTGCACCGTCTGAGGTTGAAATGAAGGAGAAGAAGGACAGAGTTGATGATGCGCTTCATGCAACTAGGGCTGCTATAGAAGAAGGTATTGTTGCTGGTGGTGGTGTTGCATTACTTAGCACAAAAAATGATTTAGAAAAAGTTAAAGCAAGTAACTCAGATGAAAGTACTGGAATTCAAATTGTAAATAAAGCGATTGAAACTCCACTCAGAACAATAGTGGAAAATTCTGGAGGTGAAGGTTCAGTTGTAGTTTCAAAAGTATTGGAGGGTACGAAGAACTTCGGATATAATGCCAAAGAAGGTAAGTATGTTGATATGCTAAAGGAAGGTATAATTGATCCTAAGAAGGTAACAAGAGTAGCTCTTGAAAATGCAGCATCTGTTGCAGGTATGATATTAACTACTGAATGTGCTTTAGTTGATATTAAGGAAGACAATCCTGCACCAATGCCACCTATGGGAGGTGGAGGTATGCCAGGCATGATGTAAAACCTCTAGACTATCAAAAAAACCTGCCTCTGAGCAGGTTTTTTTTGTAAATTAGATTTCTTGCTATGAAGAAAATACAATCTGCTTTAATTTCAGTTTTCAATAAGGATAAAATTGAGAATATTTGTTCTTTGCTATCTGAAAAGAATGTAAAAATTTATTCAACTGGCGGTACTTATAATTTTATTTCAAAACTTGGTGTTAAGTTAGAAAAAGTAGAAGATCTAACTTCTTATCCTTCTATACTTAAAGGAAGAGTAAAAACTCTACACCCTAAAGTTTTTGGAGGTATATTAAAAACAAATTCAAATTCAGATATTGAAGATTCAAAAAAATATGATATACCAGATATTGATCTTGTAATTGTGGACTTGTATCCATTTGAAGAAACAGTCAAAAGCTCAAATGATCCTAATGAAATAATCGAAAAAATTGATATTGGTGGGGTATCTTTAATAAGAGCTGCTGCAAAAAATTATAAAAATACAGTATGTATATGCTCCTCATCTCAATATAAGGAATTAGTAGATGTCTTAAATGATAATTGTTCAACTGATATTTCTTTCAGAAAAAGACTTGCAGTTGAAGCATTTTGTAAAAGCTCAGATTATGACTCAAAAATATTTTCATATTTAAATGGAAACAATATTTCGAGAGAATTACGATACGGAGAAAATCCTCATCAAAAAGCAAGATTTATTGGTAATTTTGATGAATATTTCAAGCAGATAAATGGTAAAGAAATTTCATATAATAATCTACTCGATATTGACTCTTCTATTAATTTATTAAGAGATTTAGTATCAGATAAGGCAATTTTTTTAATACATAAACATAACAACCCATGTGGAGTTGCAATTAGAGACTCTTTAATTGATGCGTATAATGATTCTTTATCTTGTGATAGCATATCAGCGTTTGGTGGGATTCTCACAACAAATAAAATTATTGACGAAAATACTGCCAATCAAATTAATGAATTATTCTTTGAAATATTAATTGCTCCTGATTTTGAGGATAGAGCATTGAAAGTATTAAAATCAAAAAAAAATAGGATTTTAATTAAATTAAAGAAAATTCCAAAAGAAAGTATTCAAACACGAACATGCCTAAATGGGAATCTAGAGCAAGATTTTGATATTAAGACTGAAACTTTTGATGACTTTAAAGTAGTTACCAATATATCTCCTAATAAAAATAATTCTGATGATTTAGTACTTGCATCAATTATTGCTAAGCATACAAAATCTAATTGTATTATTATAATAAAAAATCAACAATTAATTGGATCTGGTATGGGACAAGTATCAAGAATTGATGCATTAAATCAGGCAATACATAAATCAAAGAAATTTGGATTTGATCTAGATGGAGCTTCTTTGGCTAGTGATGCTTTTTTTCCATTTTCTGATTGCGTAGAAATTTCATTTGAAAATGGAATAAAATCAATTGTTCAGCCAGGAGGTTCTGTAAGAGATATAGATTCAATAAATTTTTGTAATCAGAATAATATGTCAATGATGTTTTCAGGAATAAGACATTTTAAACATTAGATTTCCATTATTATTAGATTCCCATTATTTAACTACCTTTGCAGATCATAATGGGTTTTTTTACAGAAGAAATAGCGATAGACTTAGGCACTGCAAATACACTAATTATTCATAATGACAAGGTTGTGATTAATAGTCCCTCTATTGTTGCAATGGATAGGTCAACAAAAAAAATTATTGCAATTGGTGAGGAAGCAAAATTCATGCAGGGAAAAACTCATGAGAATATTAAAACAATTAGACCATTAAAAGATGGAGTAATAGCTGACTTTGAGGCTTCAGAGAAAATGATTAGTGAGCTAATAAAAAGTATTCCAACTCTAAAAAAAAGATGGTTCTCTCCTTCATTAACAATGGTTATTTGTATTCCTTCAGGAATAACTGAAGTCGAGATGAGAGCCGTAAAAGAATCTGCAGAAAGAGTAAATGGTAAAGAAGTATACTTAATTCATGAACCCATGGCTGCTGCTATTGGAATTGGGATAGATATTGTTAAACCTAAGGGTAATATGGTTGTAGATATTGGTGGAGGGACAACCGAAATTGCTGTAATTGCATTATCAGGAATTGTATGTGAGAAATCTTTAAAAGTTGCAGGTGATGTTCTTACTAATGATATTGTATACTATATGAGAACTAAACATAACTTATATATAGGTGATAGAACTGCTGAAAAAATTAAAATAGAAGTTGGTTCTGTTACTGAAAGTTTAGACGAACCTCCTGAAGATATGCATGTTCAAGGCAGGGATCTTTTATCAGGTAAACCTAAAGAAAAAATTATTTCACACATAGAAGTAGCAAAGGCTATTGATAAGTCTGTTATAAGGATTGAAGACTCTATTATGGAAACATTATCTCAAACTCCTCCTGAGCTTGCGGCAGATATATATAATACTGGAATCTATTTAGCTGGAGGTGGTGCTTTACTAAGAGGTCTTGATGAAAGGCTATCAAAAAAAACTGATCTTCCAGTTTATATTGCTGAGGATCCCTTACAAGCAGTAGTTAGGGGAACTGGAATAGCTCTAAAAAATATCGATAAATTTAAGTCAGTTCTAATTAAGTAAATAGTTTAATGCAATCTATAATTAATTCCATAATTAAGAATAGGAACTTAATTATTTATATATTTCTATCATTCTTAACATTCAACTCTTTATTCAATAATAGCTCAATACACTTTAATGAGTTTGGAAAAATTTCTACTTATTTATCAGCCACTTCATCAAAATTTTCTTCGTCTATCAATTCATATTTTTATCTTAAAAAGGAGAATGAAAAGCTAATAAATGAAAATCTTCAGTTAAAGAAGATTGAGTCAAAATATAGATTTATTCAAATTAATGAAGACACATTAAATTCTATACTTAGTGCTAAAGTAATTGTGAACTCAATAAACAAAAGCAAAAACATTATTATTATTAATAAAGGTAAATTAGATAGTGTAAATTTAGAGATGGGTGTAATATCCTCAGAGGGTGTAGTTGGAATAGTGAAAAATGTCACAAACAATTATGCTTCAATAATCTCATTATTAAATACAGATTTAAGATTAAATGCCATACTTAAAAACTCTTCCACTATTGGATCATTATCATGGGATGCATTAAATGCAAGAATTTTGAAATTAAATGATATACCACTTAGCAGTTCTCTAAAAATCGGCGATACAGTTGTAACTGGTGGTATGTCTTTCTATTTCCCTAAAGGTATTCCAATCGGTAAAATTATCAATTATGATAATAATTCTTTGGAAGGATATTATGAAATTGATGTTGAGGTTTTTAATGATTTTTCTTCACTATCCAACTTATATATTTTAAATAGAACTGACAACAATGAAATTCAAAGTTTATTAAATGAATAGAGAGCTACTTAGAAATATTTCATTTTACATTATAGTTTTAGCACTGCAGTTATTAGTCTTTAATCAATTTATGTTATTTGGTTTTATTACACCATTTGTTTATTTGATTATTTTCATTCATTATAAAACATCGTATGATAAAACTATATTATTATTATTGGGATTCTTAATTGGATTTATTATTGACCTTTCAATGCAAACATATGGTTGCCACACTTTTTCAACAATAACAATATGTTATTTAAGAAGTAATATTGAAAAAAGTTCATTTGGAGTTAATGCTAATTTACCTTTAGCTATGATTAAAGGTACCCCTTTGTTAAGCAGGGTATCATTCTTCTTATTACTAATTATAATCCATTCTATTTTATATTACTTATTTATATTTTTCAATATTAGTCTTTTAAGCACAATTTTTTTATATGCTTTTGTTAATTCAATTGCTACCTTTATAATTGTTTGGATTATTTCAAGATTAATATATAATAGATAATGTTAAAAAAGTATTTACTAATCTGGTTAACAATAATTGTTTCATTAATATTTATTTTAAGAATAGCTTCTCTTCAATTGTCTAGTGATTCTTATTTTAATTCAGATTTTGCTATACAGGAATTGTCTGTTTATCCTGAAAGAGGATTAATCTTTGATAGAAATGGGAATCTTCTTGTAGCCAATCAACCATCATATGAATTAATTATAATTCCTGAAAACACATCTAAATTTGACACAATTTCATTTGCAAAGTTAATTGATATGAATTTAGACGAATTGAAGAAAGAGATAAATAGTTCAGTTGCATATTCAACAAAACTTCCATCAGTTATTAAATCACAAATATCAAAAGAGAAAAATGCATTTCTTCAGGAAAAAATATGGTTGTTTGAGGGGTTTTATTTGAGGAAAAATTCTGTGAGAGATTACATAAAACCATTTGCAAGTAATGTTATTGGATACACAGGAGAGGTAGATAGAAATGACATTGCAAATAATTCTTACTATGAAAAAGGTGAAATGATAGGAAAACAAGGAATTGAAAAATATTATGAAAATGCATTGAAAGGTGTCAAGGGTAAAAAGTATTTACAAAAAGACAGATTTAATAGGATTATTGGTCCATTTAATAACTCCTTGAGTGATGTAAGCCCTTCAAAAGCAAAAAATATTACTCTTACAATTGATATAGATCTTCAAGAATATGCTGAGAGTCTTCTTCAAAATAAAAGAGGTGGCGTTGTTGCAATTGAGCCATCAACTGGGGAAATACTTACTTTAGTTAGCTCTCCTACATATAGATCTGAGCAATTTATTGGTCAAGATCGTACAGAAAATTTTAATAAACTGTCAAATGATTCAATTAACAAGCCATTATTTGATAGATCACTTCAAGCTCAATACTCACCTGGGTCTCCAATGAAAATATTAAATGCATTAATTGGTCTTCAAGAAGGTGTGATTAATGAGAATACATCTTTCAAATGTAATGCTGGGCATTATTATGCAAGAAATGCCTTTATGGGATGTCATAATCCATATGGAACTATAAGTAATTTAAAAAAAGGGATATATAACTCATGTAATACCTATTTTGCTAAAACATATAAAGGTATAATAGACAAATATGAAACACCAAGTGAAGGTATAGACAGATGGGCTAATCACATTAAAAGTTTTGGTCTTGGAGATTATTTAGGTTATGATTTATCTATTGGGAAAAAGGGTTTTATTCCAGAGTCAGATTATTATAATCAATTTTATGGCAATAATAGATGGGGATCATCAACAACAATCTCAAATTCTATTGGCCAAGGAGAAATTCTTACTACTCCCATTCAAATGGCAAACTTTGCTGCTGCAATTGCTAATCGAGGATATTATATTAAACCTCATTTCGTAAAAAAAGTTGATGCTGAATCCTTAAATAATAGAGACAAGAATTACACTACTATTGATAAGGAGAACTTTAAAATTGTAATTGATGGGATGATAGATGTAGTCGATAAAGGCACAGCAAGAATTGCTAAGATTAATGGAATTAGTCTTGCTGGTAAAACAGGTACTGTTGAAAATTTTATTTTGGTTGAAAATGAGAAGAAACAATTAACTGATCACTCAACTTTTATAGCTTTTGCTCCTGCTGAAGATCCCAAGATTGTTGTCTCTGTATTTATTGAAAATGGTTACTGGGGCAGTAGGTGGGCTGCACCAATAGCAAGTTTAATTATTGAGAAATATTTAAAAGAGAATGTTACAAGAAAGTGGCTTGAAAATAGAATGGTTAATGGAAGTCTTATTGATGAATATGAAAAGCCTTACAAGTTTGAAAACTTTAGTATAAATGAATAGAATATTAAAATATGACTTAATATCACTAGTTACTTATACTCTTCTTATTATTTTTGGAATTATAAATATTTATTCTTCAAGTTATTCTGATTCATTTACCTCCATTTTTGATTATACAACACTTGTTGGAAAACAATTAATTTTTCTTGTTATAAGCTTTATTACTGCTTTAATTATAATTTTTACTAAATATAAATTTTTTGATAACATAGCTCCAACAGTTTACTTCTTATCTTTAATCCTATTGATAAGTCTTTTCTTTTTCGGTGTTGAAAGAGGTGGTGCAAAATCTTGGTATATATTAGGCCCAATAAGTTTTCAACCTACTGAATTTGCAAAATTATCTACTGCACTATTTTTAGCAAAATTTTTAAGCATTATTCAGACTGATCTTAATAAGAGCAGGGATATTATTATTGTTGGAGCTATTATTTTTATTCCTATTTTACTAATTACTCTTCAACCAGACCCAGGTTCAGCACTAGTTTTTTTAGGACTTATTTTTCCAATTTTACGTGAAGGTTTGGACTTAAGGTTTTTTTATTTTGGAATAATTATTTTATCAATCCTTATTATTACTCTAATTTTTAGCTTTTTAAAATGTGTTATAATTCTTTCAACAATATTTCTACTGGTTATTCTTTACAAAAAAAGAAGGAGAATAAGGTTAGATTTTATTAAATCTTTTATATCATTATTGTTTCTAATTAGTATATCCTTCTCAACTAACTATTTATTTGAGAATATACTAGAGCAGAGACATAGAGATAGAATTAATTTAGTCCTTGGAAAAGAAATAGATGATAGAGGAATTGGATACAACACAAATCAATCAAAAATAGCAATAAGTAATGGGGGTTTATTTGGAACTGGATTTTTAGAAGGTACTCAAACAAAAGGTAATTTTGTCCCTAGACAACATACTGATTATATATTTAGCACAATTGGTGAGGAATGGGGTTTTTTAGGTACTTTTAGCACAATACTTTTATTTTCAATATTAATTATTCGAATTACATCTAGAGCAGAAAAACAAGCAAATCATTTTAGAAGAATATACTGCCTTAGTTTTTCAAGCTTTATTTTTATTCACTTTTTTATAAATATTGGAATGTCCATTGGCTTAGTACCCTCTATTGGTATACCACTCCCATTTATTAGTTATGGAGGATCTAGTCTGTTAATTTTCAGCATTATGTTTTTTATCTACTTAAATTTTGACTCAAGCAGATTAAAAGAAGATTAATCTTTATTAAGTTGAGATAAAATTTGACCTCCCTCAATTAATGATAAATCTTTTAATAGATTCATAGCCTCATTAACATAGATATCTTTTTCTAAAGTCTTAATCCATCTATCTCTTTTTTCTTTAATATCATCATTGTAAGAACTATCTAAATTTTTATTACTTTCATTCCAATTGAAATCAAAGGGTGAAATAAATTCATCAATAATTTTCAATCTATCACTTTGTGATTTAAAATTTTCTTGGTCGAACTTATAAGATTTATAATCTAAAGAAATTAATTTATCGTTTTGATTAGATTTAACAAGCATAGCATGTTGATCAATTATGGTAAAGTATTCATTTTCACTAATTCTTTTTTTACTTTTTTCAATTGCTTGTGAAAAATTAAAAATTTTAGAGGAATTATCATATCTAGCAGGATCAATCTTATTCCATTTTAATGGGTTATCCAAGTCTTTTTCCCCGATGTCAATATAACTATATCTGTTTGGAAATATTAAATCACTTTTAACACCCTCAAGTTGAGTAGATCCACCATCAACTCGATAAAACATATCTGTTGTGATCTTTAGTGATCCTAAATCACCATATGTATTTCCAGAGATAACGTTATTTAAATCAACAATATTTTGAACTGTTCCTTTTCCATAAGTTTGTTTACTTCCAAGTATAACAGCTCTGTTATAATCTTGTAAAGCAGCTGCTAAAATTTCTGATGCAGATGCAGAAAACTCGTTAACTAATATAACAAGAGGTCCATCCCATAATATTGACGAATCATTATCTTTAAGTATCTCTTTTCTACCACCAATGCTTTTAACTTGAACTACGGGTCCTCTTTCAATAAAAAATCCAGTTATATCAACAACAGTTTTGAGAGACCCACCTCCATTATTTCTAAGATCTAAAATTAAGCCGTTTATATCTCTATTTTTTAGAGAAATAATTTCTTTTTTTATGTCACTTGCAGCATTTCGCTCACCATAATCATCAAAATCTA
>MDTB01177887.1_pt1 | contig 24306 bp, 17 predicted proteins | sample 811161 | NCBI WGS metagenome assembly MDTB01 (sample SAMN05326650, study PRJNA326480) | marine metagenome | isolation source: seawater | place: Mediterranean Sea | collected 2009
GTTTGAATTAGTATTTAGGAATAAATCACCGGCAGTTGCAGATCCCGGTAAACCTGTTCCAGTAGTGACTCCACCACTACTACCACCTGAACCTGAACCGCCACCCTGAATACCGACCCACTGACTAGAATCTGCATCTGTATAATAAACATAGAGTTTCATCGTGGCAGAATCGAGCCAAAGATCCCCTGCACTTGCTGAACCCGGTGCAGAAGTAGCAACGGTGACAGAAGCACCGCCACCGCCTCCACTACCTGCGGCATTGACATTACCACTGACATCGACCCATTGTGAAGAATCTGCGTCGGTGTAATACACGTTGAGTGATGCGTCTGTGCTGTCAAACCAGAAGTCACCAGCAGAGGGGGAAGAGGGTGCGGTGGTAGCAACGCTAACTGACGAACCGCCAGATGCGGTTGAACTAATTGTTGTTCCATTAATGCTGATATTTGAACCAGCAGTTAAAGTATCTTGTTTAGCGGCAAGCCCAGAAGTGACAGAAGCTGACGTTGCAAGCCCAGAAATGTCTGGTAACTGAGAATGGTTTGCCAGTTTTATCCACGCACCGCCATGTGCAAAATAGCCCGCACCCGTAGCATGGACATGTGCAAAAGTGCCGTGATAGGTTGTTGCGCTAGGTAAATCAGACTCGGTTGCATACATCGAATTTGCTATATGAGATTTTTGGACTACGGTTGCTAGAGCAGAGATAAATACATCTTTGTTACCAGCACTCCAGTTAACTGCATTATTGGAATTACTGCTGGCTATTACGGTTGTGCGCGCTAAAGTATTTGAAGAATACGTGCCAGTACCACACTCCCAATTGGTATTGTCAGTAACAACGTAATGAGTAGTATCAGAATTACTGAGTACAGAAGCAAAGGACTGAAAACCAGTAACAGCTCCAGCCAAAGTGAGAGCACCTGTGCCAGTTGTCGCAGTTGTCTCTTTAACTCTGTCAGCAAGTTTAAACGCCAATGATCTTAATCTCCCCGTTCATGTGGGTATGAAGAGAACAGTGATAATGAAGGGTAGATGGAAAATCCATCATTACTTCCATTTTAACTACGCCTGTCGTAGCCCCGTTGTTCGTAACCCCATCAGTCCAAGCATTTGCAACCACAGTTGACGCAGACGCTTGCTGCTGAAGCGTGATGTAGAATGGGTGTCCTGTGGTACTGACGTTGAAGTGATAGGTGTTCCCTTTGAAAAGGTAAAGGGTGGGTTGGAGATCGTTGTCAGTCCCGTGACCGTTAAACTTATATTTGTATACGCCTTGTTCATCATCTAATGCCACCGTTATGTTAAATGTGTTTGACGGACACAACTCAACCGCATCTTTCAATGCGGTGAGATTGGCATCCATTTGTGTATGCGATAACGCTGCGTTAAGACTCGACCTTAACGTCACATTTACCATCTAAACCTCCTGCAGGATTAGTCCTGCTAATAATTTTAGGTATTAGAAAAGGTAAGAGGCGTTGTAACACTCACAGTAAAGTCACCGTTATTTGAACTTACCTGTGACCCAAAATCTAAATAGGCAATCAAGGGACAGGCTGACGATGCAGATGAAGAAGTCGGTTTAAAATAGCACACCGCTCCTCTAGCCTGAATAGTAGATGAGCTCCACGTTGCAGGGCTAAATGTAAATGTGATGGTGTTACTTGCATCCACGATTGCAATGGTAGCCCCTGTTACTGCTAATCCACCAGTTGTATATCCAACTGTAGGTGAACTAGAAGATATCTCATTGCCTTGAACATCATCAAGGTGAGAACCGGCTCCAGCATTAGTGCCTTTACCTGCGTCGTGAATAGTCGTTGTATTTGTAAGCATTAGCATCACAGATGTTCCTGTGCCGCCAATCCCTATGTTAGTTCCTGATAAATTACCAAGAAGCATGTTCTTGATAAAATTGTGATACACAAACGATGCCATAAAAATCTCCACATAAGATAACGATTTTTCGCTCCTACGAAAAGATTTCAATCCTCCTAATATAGTACCATAGATCAATTCAAGATATTGATCTCCGGTGCTAATTTCCACAAGCCCTCAAAACCCTCGCCCGCAGCAAGATGATAACCCGTTCCAACTGCTGGGCCTAAAGGTGCTGCCCAGAACGGTAGACCGTACTCATCGGCAGAAAACATAGAAGCAACAATTTCCATTGGGCCAAGAAACCCTGCTCGGCTTATGATCTCAAACATATACTGCGGGACATTCATATTTGCAGTCGGTTCTGTTCCCTCAACATATTTAATTTCTTCTCTAATTGCTAAACCCAATGCGGAAAGAGGAAGCATGGCACTCGCAGCTAATGCTACGGGTTCTAGAGATTGGCCCCAGTTTTCCCCTGCTTTGCGCCTTGATCTTATCTCTCTACCCAAGCCTCCAACTACTTTATGTCCAAAGGAATAAAAGAATCCTTTAAGTTGTCCGATCAATAACCATTTAGGATCGGACATGTAGGTAGGCCGTTCCGCAGCATTGGGACGTAACATCGACTCCTCAGTAAAATTGCGAATTGCATCTGCAACTTTTTCTCCTTCCGGAGTTGAATAATCTTGTCCGTTTGCGTTCCAAGTCTGGACGGTCTGTGCATCAACACCAAGTTCCTCCAGATATCTGGCACTTCTTGCGTTTGGTCTATTAGCCTGTTTTAAAAGAAACTCTCTTCCCATCGATGTGGATACCACTCGCGACATGCGAGTCCAATAATCCAAACCAATATATTTAAAAAATGTCTCTGATACCTTTCTGGCTTTAGGGTCCATAAACTCAATCCCATAACCAGCAGTAATGGAATCCTGCATCATATCGGTTGAGATTGTGCCGAGAGAATAGGCTTCATCGTATAAAGCCTGTCGACTTTCTTTCCCAATAAGTTTCACAATAGTCTTTATGTTTGTTCCCAATGCGCCAAATTCCTTACTGCGTAATGTTGGCATCATTACATCAGGGAGAGAAGCGACAGTAGCAAACATTAACGTCGCAACAAACATAACTGTTTGAACCCAAGACTGCGCCCTTGTCATTTCGGGACTAAGATTATTACCTAGTTTACCTAGCATTCCGTCCACGATATACCGTGCGTCTTTTCTATCGGCTACTGGAATCTGCATCATTTCATTATCAATTAATGCCCCAGATTCCCATTTACCATTTCTCTCCATACCAAATTTTTTATTAAACTCTGCTGCTCTGGTAACGTCCCTTACATATTTTGTAATCAAGACCATAGGGTCTAATAGCACTCCGGCAGTTTTTAATTCCCCATAAGTAAGCTGATCCCATTCTCTTTTCTTTTCTGAATTAGCAGATAAAGTATCGTTACTGGGAGCGTGTTCCTGTAGCAGAATTTTTTTCTGGAAATTTTTAACTTGCTTTACAGCATCTTCCTCACTTAACCCCTGTTTTTGGACAAGCAGACGTGCTAACGCTGTTGCTTTCGCAGGCTCTTTAATTGCTTCAGGATCATATAAATGTGGTACATAACCGTCGATTAGATCAACATTCGGATTAGCTTGTTTTAAATATCTTCCTAGTCCTTCAAAAAATTTGTCTAGCTGTGTTGCGTTTATGGGGCGTGATGACGGCCCTCCGTCTTTCCAATTAAAATACTGTTCAAGTCTCTGCTTTGCCTCTTCTTTATCTTTAGGCAATAAATTGTTTAAACGTCCTGTCCATCTTTGGTGTTCGTTCAAAGCATTCTGTAAAAATCCATTTGGGCCGGGTGTATTGGAACGCTTATAAAACATTTTTGCCAACCGTCTTCCCGCCGGTCCCATTTCAGAAAGCTGGGCTTCAGCCGAAAAGAAAACTCTTCCTAGCGCACCTTTTACTCCAGTTTTTTGAAAGTCGCGCAAAGTACGCTGTAACTGAAACTTATTTTTAGGGCGATTTGCCCAGACATTAAAGTTGTTGGTGACAACATTATCACCCCAATAAGATGCGTGATTAAGACTTTGTTCAATAAATAGTGAAGCATGGTCACTTAGATAGGTATCGTAAGATCCCGGTCCATGCGCTGGAGATACCACCTCGCCAGTTTCCGGATTTGTAAAACCTTCCTCATAAATTTGTCTTGGATCTATTCCATTTTCTCTTGCAGCAATAATCCATGCTGGTTCTGGCGTAATTAATGTAGGTTCATTAAGACCACTAGGCATAGCTTGAAAATTTGTATTTGGTTCCGTAATACCTCTTGAAGGTGGGTTAGGGGGAACAACACTAAACTGATTTTCTCTCGCATTTGTTTCTGCAACAGCTTTGTTTCTCCACTGATTTAACCAGGAGTTAAACTGTTCGTTGGAATGCATGGGGCGATTATCAAGTGGACTTCTGCCAGTAAAGTACTCTTTCCACATGCTAAAGATATGTTTTAAGCCCGCCGCAATTTTCTTAAATACATTAACTAACCCTTCCGACCATCCTGATGTGAACGCTTCAACATTGGTATCTTCAGTTGCAATATTTTCAACGGAAAATGCTGCCACCCTATCTGCAAACCATTCCTTAAATGCCTGATCTGGATAATATTGCTGATACGCTTCACGATACCATTGCTTAACACTGGGGTCTTCATTTTCAAATATGGTTTGTACTTCTGTCCTTTGGGCATCTGCCATACTGCGCCAGTTATCTTCAAAAAGCTGGTGGCCCATCTCATGGGATAGTGTATAACCAGTAAACATCTGTGCGAGTTGTTTATTCAATGCTGAATCAGAAACTTCAAAGGCTTTCAGTTTCGCAATGCGCCCACTGTCAACAAACACAATTCCATAATCTCGTAATGCTGTCTTCCCACTAAACTCCTTACTTCTAAGTCTTGGAAAGCGAGTGACTTGCTGCCCTATGGAACCGCTTTTTTCAATCTGTTCTAAGTCGTATCTTAAAAAGCCATCGAGATCATCCCGGGCTAACAGTTCTTTAACACCCGTCATGTCGAGGACAAGAACCTTTGACCGCCCCATTTTGAGGGAACGCATAATTTTCTGTGCTAAAAGATGCAAAAGATTTGCGTTTATATCTAAACCGACAAACTTTACTTTCTTGTCCGTACCATCTAAAGCATTAAAATTTTCACCATATCTTGGTTCAACTTTTCTTCGTAATTGTGCATTGTTAAGTTCTTGGTCTTGTTTTGACCGTTCATTTGCAAAAGTGCGCCTGTCATCATTTTGTTCCATAAGCTGTGAAGGTTCTTTTCCACCCTCATCTGCCTCTATCGCCTCTCTGAAACGCGCTATGTCAGTCATTTCTGGCATTAGCGATTGCATCTTTTTTTGTAATTCTATAATCTCAAATCGTGCTTTAAGTTCTGCCTCGACAGAAGTTTCTATATCCGGATCGTTTAATTCTTCTTGTATTATGTCAATCTTTCTAAGTATCTCTTTATTTACTTCTATTTTCTGGCGCGGTGTCAGTTCCTGTCGGCTATAAGGAGAATCAACAAATAGGATATTATCTACATTGCTAACTCTCGGTGTCATTTCCACACCAGCGATATTTTCGTTAGAAGCCCCCGTTAACTGTTCGCTTACTTCCTCAACCACAACGGAATAAGATGGAAAGGGCTGAACAACAGTATCCAAATTGGGATACAACAATATCGGTGGACGCTGGATTCCGGGTTTGTTATTCCCCACTTTTTCTTTCATAAAGCCATAGTTAGCTTCTATCCAGCTGTATACCGATTGGAAATATGCAATCATATCAATACCCGGATCGCTTTCCAGAGTGTTGGTTTCCATCCTATCGCGCGAACTGGAAGTCTGAAACTCAGGATCAGTGGGCTGTGGCATATTAGTAAGATCTGGTTCTAGTGGTGTTGCCTTTCTGTTTTGAAAGTTAAGCTGAAACCAAGCATTACTTAACTTCTTTGCTTTTTTGTTCTTTCCAACAAAAATTTCTTTGTCGCCCCAAGCCTTATCGCCCAGTTGATTAGCGGCCTCCTTATCATTATTTTTTGCATAAGCTAACGATACGCCGCCATTATTTCTTGCTAGTCTGTACCCCTGATTTAAAAGAAGCTGAATAGATTCTGCCAAACCAACCAGTTGTAACTGTTCGTTTGTTGCTTTTTCTGGACGTTCATTAAACCCTAAACGACGTATTCCCTCATTAGCCAATTGTCTAATGCTTAAAAAATGGAAATTATTATCTCTGTCATAAAACCCAAGTCCTTGTTTAAGGCTCGTTCTATCTTCATTCTTAATTGGAGTATGAGTTGCTTTATGAACTTTTTTTCCATCAGACACGATACGTGCTTTACGAGAGGTGTTTGCGTTACTTGAGATTGTGTCAAAAGCCTTTGGAGCTCTAACTTCAAACTTACCACCTTTACTGCCTCTTTGCCCAAGGCTACCTCTAGCAATATTTTTGACTCGTTCGGCCTGTGCTGCGGGAAGACTGTCTGTAAGTTCTTCTATAAGAAAACCATCGCCCCATTCGACAATACGAAAATTCAGTTTAATATCCCTGCGAATTTCTTCTTCAGCGAGTGCTTGGTAATACGCTAAGTTTTTCTTAGGTGCTGTTGTTTCGTTTTTGTTGATTAATGTATCGGATAAGGAAGAATATCTATCCTTGCGCAATTGCTTCAGTCTGCGCGACACATCTCTAAGCGCCTGTAGATTACTTTGTTGTTGCTCTTGATCACCGACAACCAAAGGTTTTTCGATTTCTAAAAGAAGAGCTTGACCTCTATCTATTAACGCTTTCTCTTCACGTTCTTTTTCTTGGAGGAAACCTTCTAATGTTCTAAGTTGCGATAATCGGCCAGCTTTTCCTTCTGCGGCCATCTGTAATTGTTTTGCCAGTAGCTTGATATCTGCATCACGTTCTTTAAGGCGTTTTTCAACCAGATTTGCATAACCGGAAGCGGGTTTCGCATCGTTATAAGTTCCGGCCGCTACTTCTTCTGGTGTGAGTTGTCCATTTCCTTTTTTGGGATTACCTTCTTTATCTTTTGTTTGGTTATCCCATGCTTTTTTCTCACTGTAAAAACCAAGGGCAGACGCTGCCGTTGGATAAGTTGCAATCCCTCTTTCTTGCCCGGGTGGTTTCGTTAATTCTTTATTTTTATGCCAAGCGTCCAGTTGAAGGGATGTCAATGTGAGTGGTCCCATGCCGCGCTGATAGATCACAGTAGGCGTACTCATCTCGCCTATATTGAAGCCAACTTCACCTAGCATGTCATCGAAATCTGCAAAAGGTAGACCTGTATCAGGATTAAACAGTTCATCTGAAGTCTGACCTAGATCATTAGCCACTTCATCGGCCATGTTTTTTATAGCTTCTACCGAGGGAGCTTTTTGCCCTTCCTCATTAACAATTATTTCGTTAGCATCAAAATTAGTTCTACCATATTTTTCTGATAGTTTTTTCAAAAGAAGGTTAACTGCTAACCGTTGTCTGGTCAGTTTTTCTTCTAGCTCTTTATTATCTTCTACCGTTCTGTCTGGAAATTGTTCGTTAATAATTGCTAGTTTTTCTTTTCGCAGACGATTTATCTCAGGGCTTTCATCTTTAAAACCAATTATTTTCGGAAGTACTTTTGTACCTTCAAACCCATTGGCATAAGCTGGTGTCTGGACTCCAGAAGTGGCTTCCCCTACAGTACTAAATACAAAGTCAGTATCTTCCATCCCACGCTTTGTATGGGTGCGCAGATATTCAGCGGAAAATGATCTTTCCATTTTTGTTCTTGCATTGACATGTACTCTGGAGGGATCACTACTCCACGTCAACGTATTATAAAAATCATTCTGGTCAATCATGTAGAGAGTTACAGGTTCTTCATAGTTAGGATCAGATATCTTTTCCCAACCAACTATCAGTTCTCTCCTTCTAAACTCGTTCGCTAAATGTTCTCTGTTTTTCTGGCGAATATTTCCTCGGCCAATAACACGTCTAACTTCGACTCTGTCTGGCTTATTTTCAACAATTAAACCCAGTTCATTAGTAGACCAGGCAGTTTGCAATTCCTCCATCGACATGTTTGGCAATAAGGCAGGGTCAAGTTCATTGAAGCCTATCTTCATATGATTCGTGTTGGCATCTTTTTGGAGAAATTCGTTCTCAATGTCACGAAATGCTTCGTCTGAGAACTCCCCATCTACATCTTTTGACAGCACATAAGAAAGAGGAATCATTAACCTTTGAGCTGATTCCTTATATTCGGCATACTCAGGAGTCTCCCATTCCGTTTCTACATAAGGATACTTGGCATTTAAATCTTGATCGGACGTTTGTGTTTGATCATCGCTCTCTAATACTACGCCTTGGGTACGTCCTTCATTATCGGTGACCACTCCACCAAACCCAGTAGCTGGCTGAAGTTTTTGCTTTCTTGCCAGTTTAAGTATTTCATTTCTATTTTTTCTTGCTTCTAAAAGAAAATTTGTCGCCCCTTTAGATGCGGTATTTTCATCAAGATACTTTTTATTAGTTTCTATTTCGGCATCGATCTGTTCGATTGACATGGTTTCTGGGTCTGTTAAATCTGGAAGATCAACCCTATCTTCCCCAAGAGTCATAGAGGCTCTGTTAAACAGACTATTAGTTTCATTTAAAGCTGCGATTTTTGCTGCACGACTAGTAGGATCGTCAGTTGTTTCGATGGGCTTATTTAACTCATCAAGAAGTTTTTGCTGCGTTTCCAGTAATTTAGGTCGAACTTCGCGCGCATTCTTTTTAAAAGTAGCTTCGGTTTTTTCCGCTGCTTCTAATTCGGCTTGTATATTCCCTAACTGAGTTTGTATGCTGCTGTAATCCCCTTCCGGATCAGCAGCAATTTTGGCTTTTAAATCTTGTAAAGTTTCACCATAGATCTGGCGTAATTTATCTAAATTAGCTTTTTGTTTTTCAGCATCTTCAACATTGTTTCTAACATCGGACTTTGCCGCTTTTTTTATCTGCTCGCGTAACTCTGCTTTAATATTGCGTTTTATTTTATACAGATGTCCAACTGGCTTCTTTTCTTTATTAGCTTTGTCTATTTGATTGTCGATGTCTTTAAGAGACCAGTTTACCGTTTTGGTATAGCTTCCTTTTTTTGATTTTTCTGGAACCACTCTTGTGGTTTTTACTCTTCGGTTATAGAGCTCCGTACCAACTCCAAACTGTTCTTGCTCGGCTTGTAAAGCAGCAATTAAATCGCTTCTTTCTTTCTGAAGTTTTCCTAGTTCCTGACCCAGTGCATTTTTTTGTTCATCTGCTAAATCAGACTGACCCATACGAGATTCTAGTTCTCTAATTTCTCTATCTATTTTACGTACGGTTCGTCCGTCAGGGTTGAGACTTTCATAAACATCAATGTTCAACGTTTCATCAACGGGTGTCTCACTAGCAGAAGGCGCTCTAAACTTAGCTATCTCACGGTCAATGGACTGTCCGGCCATACCAATCGCACTGGCAAATGCGCTACCGCCACCAGCCAACACGCCACCGACAGTACCTCCAACCAAGGCAGATTCTATTCGTTCAAGATACGCATCATCGCCTGCAAAATCGTTCCAATCGTAATTAGGATCGGTGACGTACTGGGAGTATTGCTGGATGGTTGTTTGCAAGGTTTCGGTTCCGGCTTCCATGCCGAGTCCCAATCCGGCATTTCTCATCACACTTTTAAAATAAGATTTAACCGCACCTTCAGAAGCGGTGCCTAAAGCCTCCCTGACTAATGCTCTTGCAACAAAAATCTCAGTTGCAGCAGTGATAGGAGCAGTGATCGCACCTGTTATTAATGCGGGGCCTGCCTGTCCAGTTCGTGCATAGGATTCTCCTACGCCCTGTGTATACTCATGGGCGAGTATTGCAAGTTTTCCGGCCAAGGCCACTTTGTCATCGAGCAGCACCCTATTGGCGTTTCTGGCGAAAAAGTTACGAACAGCATTATTACCAAATCTGGCAAGCATCGCTGTGCCACCAGTAGCAAAAGTTGCAGCAACACTTGGCAACTCCTCCAATCCGGCATGAGCTAAAAACTTAAACCAATCGGTAAAATTAAATTCAGAATTGTAAAGGTCTTTAAAATCTTTAACGTCATTTGCCTGCCGATACATGTCGGCATACATCATGTGGTTTTGTGCGTACTGAGCCTGTTCAAATTCATTTTGTTCCGCACCAACAAAACCCGATATGGCTGCATTAAAATGATGGTAAGTACCCTGTAAACTCTCTGTCCCGCCTTTTATTGCTTTACGAACAAAACCAAAATCCGATTTTTGCGGAATGCCTGCACTCGTCTGCGCTGCGATAGAAGCAGCCGCAGGTGCGGGATTTGCATCGTAGATCGCTGAAATTGCTTCAATTGTATCTACTAAGGTAGGTTGTGCCATTAATTAGCACCCATAAGATACTGTGTTGCAAGATTAATAATCTTTTCTTTTTCAGTGGCGCCCGATACTCTAGGGTCCTTGATTAATTGCTGCACAAGGGATGGGTTGCTAAAGATATTAATTAAATCTGGTATATGTGCTCTATCATTAAATCCAGTCTTTCCTGGTTGATCTCTAAAAGTGATTGTGGGAGCAATTATTTTCTCAATATATTCTCTATTATTTATGCCGTATCTGTTAAGTTGTAATGCGTTGGTAGCAAAAAACAATGTCTGCTGGTTTTCTACCGTTTCTCGGAACCACGATCTTAGTTCAGCAATAGGAGGTATATTGGCCTTATCTTTCAACCAACCAGGAACGGTATTATCGCCCCGTTCCCAAGCGTTAATGTCTTCTGTCATTTCTACAAAATTTTTGGCGATATCTGCCGTAAGCCCACCAAAGGAATCCTGTGCGAGTAAGTCTTGAAATATTTTATTATTTAACGTAACTCTAAGTGCTGTATTGGCTGATGCAGCAACTCTCGCTCTTTTATCTGCAAACTCTTTGCCTTCGCCATATTTATCTATTAGGATATTGCCAATCATGGTATCAAAAACGCTTATTTTTTCTTTGATATTGTCAATGGCTTTTGTAGCCTGAGAAGCTTTTGCTTCGTAAAGTTTTTCTGCGGTGCGACCCATTGATCCTGTCATCAAAATATTTTCAATTTGCTCTGCTGTCGCCCTTGGCTGCACTGTGACCGGACGGCCAAAACCATCGGCATAGGTTCGACCTGTTCCCATGACCCTATTCACTGCGCGCAGATCAGATGCAGTTACTTCACGATATGGTCCATCCCCTTCTGCTAACGACCCCAATCCAGTTTGTTCTGGTGGAGTATTGGGCTGTGTACCAGCAAAATACGAACCGCTTGGCGTTTGTGAATCGGGGCGCCCTTCGCCCACTCCACTGCCAGCAACGCCTCCACCCATTCCTTCAGTACTTCCTTCAGTACCTCCCATATTAGTTCGTGGAATGACTTCTGTGTTTGCATTTACGGGATAGCCGTTTATCTGCTCCACAATCGACGTTTCAGAATTGTTAAAGTCAGTAGGTGTCATTGCATCTTCCACTCTTACTCCGGGAGGCAGAGTGTATGCACCAAGACCTTGTTGTCTGTCATTTACGCTCCGAGGATCATCTCCAAGACCAGCGTATAAATTAATATCAGGAGGATTTTGTATATTGTAAGGAGTTCCCAAAGCGGCAGTTTCATTTCCTTCTGCGCCCTGCCGTGCCTGTTGTGCCGACTCAGAATAAATAACACTTCCGGGTTTAGGGATAGCATCTACTTTAACTGTATCGTCTTCACCAAGAAAGTTTTTTCCTCTAGATACAGATTCAGCTCTGCCATTTAAAAGAACATTTGTCTGCGCTTTAAACTTTGCTTTTTCGCCATCCTTATTCTTAATATAATCCCCGTTTTCATCTTTAACATAAAACCAAGAATATTCGTTGTTATCACCTGCCTGATAAAATATATCCACGGTTTTATTATTCCATGTATCGGTAGGTGGTTCTGAGCCTCCTTTTTCAGCCTCAAGTACTGGCTTTTCTTCGGTAATAGCTGCTGAATCATTCTGAACTTCAGGTGGAGGTACTTGTTTGCCTGAACGGTAACGCCTCATTTGTCCTAAACCATTTCTATTATTATCAGGGAAAAAACTATCTAAGTTTAAAGTAAAATTTCCAGATCGCTTTCGAGCTTCTTCTACTTCTTTGCGCATTTCATTAGGTAATTCATCTAGAGGCATTTCACCCCAGCCATCCCATTTACCTTCCCCCACAAGCCACAGACCTGCCCTGTTTTCAGCATCTAAATAATAATTGCCCGGAGCTTCAGCAGAAGGACTTTGGTCTCCAGAATAATTTTTCTCCAGTGCTAACATGTCAACGCTAGTGTCATCACCCCCTATTAACGAGGCCAAATTATCATTTGAAGTAGCGTTTCCTCCAGTGATTGAAGCATTTTCTATATGCGTTCTCGTATTCCCTTTTTTATTAAAATAGCGACGGGTTTCACTCATTATGGCTGCCGTTCTTTCTTCATCAGTTGCAGAAGGTCTAGCAGAAATTTCACGCATTCTGTCATCGATTATTCTTGTAACCTGTGCAACGCCCATTTCATCGAACTGCATTACTTTCTCGTCGGCGCTACGACCTCCTTTACCATGAGTTGCAATCCCCAGTTTTCCATCAGGGCCTGTTATAGAAATACCGTATCGTACATTTTTCCAAGGTTCTGCTGGATTGGTTTGCTCAAAACTACTGGCATCTGGATATACCAACCGTTCAAACCCATTAATCTGGCGGTCTGGCCCCATAAACTGTAAATCTTTACTGTATTTGCGAACAAACTGGTTAGCTTCAAAAACTCTTCGATTTCTATCCTGCGTATTTGTAGCATTGGCTATAAAGCCTTCAATACCATCCGGGAATTTAGCGTCATAAAAACGAATTGCCTGACCTTCCACTAGAGCGCGTTTTCGTACCTGAAGCTCTAACGATTTTTCTTCCTGTGCCGTAAGAAGTCCTACTTTTTCGACTTCAAATTTGTCTCGCAACAAGCCAAGTTTTTGACGACTCAGTTGTGTCTGGTCAAATGTATCTAGCATTGTTTTAAAACCGCCAGCGAGACTCATCCGAAATACCCTCCAGTTGCAACCCGGGTTCCAAGACCGACAATATCAGATACACCTTGCGATCTTCTCTGTCTCCAATCCGTTCGCATTTGAGAACCTAGTTTTAACCGACTACTTTCCATTTGAACTGCATCACCCATCAGACCCAAAGCCCGACCCGTTTGCTGGGTATTGAATCCGGCCAAATTGGCTAGTGCAGAATCATTTAAATCTTTTTGCAGATCATAAGCATTAGTCATCATTTGAGTTTGACCTCGGCTAATATCCAAGCCCATTTGCCGATTTGCAGCCAAAGCTGTAGCGCCTGTCGCTTGAATTCCATAGCGTTCTTGTGCGCGCTGTTGCATGTCTAATGCATTTCCCTGCATATATTGCATCTCATTCTCAGCGGCATCGATAATAGAAGTATCGGTAGTTTGATTGACCAAGCGATTTCGCATCTGGTCACGGTAAGACTGAGTAGCTTCCCAATCAGCCCTAGTTAAATCATAAAATTGATCCGCTTTATTCTTGGCAGGGGCTACGGCCTGTGTTCCAGAACCACTAACATTAGAACTTGGGTTATCTCTCATATTGGAATTGCCCTCGTCAAACTGCCTATATAAATTACCTCCTCCAAGTGCCTCGTCAGTTTCAGAAGTTTTACTGTACCCATATGCCATTACAAAAACCCTCTACTTATACCTTGCCTTTATTGCATCCAATTCTGTTTGCAGTTCTTTCATCTGTTTAGACATTTGCGCATACTCTTCCATTTGTATTTGTCTCTGGCTACCCTTCATAGCACCCGCCACACCACTTCCAAGTGCGTTCCACATCATTCCTTTGTTAATTTGCTTTGCGTTATAGCCTTCTCTGTCTGCCATTATTTGATTTGCCGCAATGGATTTTCCACCAGCACGTAATCCGGCAAAACTAACATTTGCACCTTTATCAATGGCAGAAAATGCCAAGCCATAAGCATCTCGCGCACCAGCCGTTCCCTGCATACGACCTTGCATTTGTCCACTCGCTAGATCATTTGCGGCCAGACCGACTCGACCTACTGATAACTCTTGCCCGGGTCTTTGTGGTTTACGTGCCATTGAACCGATTGACTGCCGGATATCAACATTTGCTCGCCCCTGCTTTTTTGCAATTAAGCCAGCTTCACTGGGAACTGCTCCCATCAACCGATCATTAATGGATTTTGTTTCAGCAGAATCAGGGAGCATCGCCAAACCATCGTCCCATGCGTTATTTTCAGCATAAGTTGCTGCGGGAACTCCCGGTTTACTACCCCATCCCATTAAATGTGTTTCTCATATGTTGTTGTTTTCACTTTCCACCCATGTGCCTCTTTAAGTCTTTCAAAACCAAATCTAGGCGAATCAAACTCTAGTCGATTACAGTTAAGCGTTTTTGCCAAATGCACTAAAGACTGTTCAAGCCCAACCATCCATTTACAACTTGGTTCAATATAAATATGATCCACGTACAAAGTAGAATCAGCCATACTTAAAATTACAAACCCCCACCGATTTGGTTCTTTATTTATCCAGTACAAATATTTGTAGCCGTATTTCAAATCTGCATAAAAATCGGCAACAATATCTCCTGACCCTAATCCCTCAATAATCTGTGCAACGCCAGTTTGAATATATTTAAACTGAGAACGAACCTCGTTTATATTTACTGGCGAAAGTTTTACCGCTGCGGATTCCCCCATATCTAACTCTTCTTGGAACATTTCTGTCATTCCCCTTGGCCTCCTGCTTTGCCTTATATATGCAATCTCTGAAATACGATTCAAAAATGCCAACAAGATCAGGGTTGTAAAACTCACTTTGTGGTGTTTTTGCGATTTCTGATGCTGCACCGTATGCAAGATGTTCCAGATAACGATTAATAAAATCACTGTCCATAGAAGTTGCATTGACTGTCGGTACTAAAGAAACTTCGATTCGTATTCCATTTGATACTGTCGTTTCCGGTGTCGGATATAACTTAAATTTCTCTCCAAATGAATGGATGTAAAACCTTGGTTCCCCTTGCTCGTAAATCGTTGTGCCAAGTTGATCAATAACGAATTGTTCGGTGGCGGGGCTAATCTGTTTCACGGTGTCTACATACACCATGCTTTCAATATGGTTAGTAATCGTGTTTGTCGGAACTGTATAAGTACATTCCTGTGTCCCAGCGGTGACGTTGATATTGGTAACCATCGCTCTATAGGCGCCTGATTCTGCACAAAATCTTCGCACGGCACGATTAAATGCCGGAATTACTACAAATTCTGGAGCCGTAGGAATGTGTACGTTGACTGATTCCAACGCATCTTCAAAATTATACGTTGTCATTAGTTATTCTTTACGGCTGATGCTTGCGTAAACGGTTGTACTTGCGGTGAAGATATACCGTCGGCTTGGCCTTTATTATTGAGGCTACCCATAAAAGCACCGTAGTGATTCTGAGCTCTTTGCGCTGCACCTTGATTATCAGCATCTTTTGATAATGCACGATACAAAGCGTAATCGATTAAAGCGTTTGCATACGAATCATCGACCTCAATGTTAGAAGTAGAATCTGATATGTCATCTGGTGTTTTTGTGTAAATAACCTCTATTTGCCCAGTTACTGGACTTGGTTGAGGAGGATATATGTAAAATGTAGTGGGACTGTCAGGATCATAAGTATAGTGTTTGACTTCCTGATTTGTTTTTCCGGCTGCAGTTGAATGCCAATCTGGTACAAATCTGTCTAAAGTTTCCCTTGATACGGCTCTGATGCTGCGTGTTGCACCTGAATATGTATTTCTAACAATAGAAAGGAGGCGTAACGCATTTGCTGGCAGTGTTTGTTTCGTGCCAGGCACTAAACCATGACTGCTTGAATCAGCGGGAACCCCCACATTTGCAATTGTAGAAATTGCATCGGGTTTAAAATTTGTAATCTCTCGTTGACCATCTGAAACGTAGCGAATTAATTCTTCTTCGGTCCATCGAACGCCAGTGTCATCCATTAACTGATCTTGTATGCGTGTTATCAAAGCTGAAACTGGAACTGCCACAATGTACCTCTAAAAAACCCGCCCCCGCAGGGGCGGTAATAACGCAAGGAGAAAGTTTTAAGCTACTGTTACCCAGACTTCCAAAGTTCCAGAGGAAGCAGTAGTGGCAACACCACTGTCTGCACCTACTGCGGGTAAATAAAGGTCAAGAGTTGTTGCTGTAGGCCCGGGTGTCTTACCCACGTTAGCCCATTCAGCACCGCCAAGTGTGGTATCGTTCATAACAACAGGTGCAAAATTCGCATCTGTTTTAGTTACCCCACCCGCAGATGCTCCTGCATCAGCATTGTTTATAAGAGCATTACTGTAAGAATTGGTAGTCGCAGTGGTTCCACTGACAGTCGAACCAAATCCGACATCGATTACCATGCTTGAAGCCATTTGGACACTGCATTTTACAACTACGTCCATGACTGTTTCACCTCTAAAGAGGTCTGTCATTTGAATAACAGTATCTGCTGCTGGTGCGCTACTCCAAGAAAAAGAAGCGTACCTAACACCCATTGTGCCACCGGGAAATGGCTTGAAAGTGTTATCAGCGTCGATTTGTCCCGATTTTGCTAAAGCTGCCATGTTTTAGATCCCCCTTAACCGGCTACGTCAACGGCAACTACACCAAAGTCTTGTTTGACTGTCATGTAATCATCGGTTGTATGTGAAACGGGCTTAAACTTAGGCTTTAAGAATCCCATTATTTTCTGGATTGAAATGGCAGACTGATTACCATAATCAAATGTGTCTTCGATCCACTCGGCAGATCCAAGGTCACACATACCCAGTGCCTGTGCGCCACAAACCAGAACCCTTGTTACATCTACGTTGTTATGTGCAGACTTATCAGCGGCCTTATGGTTGTGGTAAACATGCCTAAACTCATGCACCATCATGCCGTCTACCATGACGCTTTCAGATCCCTTGAACAGATTATTACCGTCACCTCTAGTACCAGCATGGCGCATGTTATCGATAAAATCTTGGTCAAGTTTTAGACTTGCCATAATCTGAGGAGTGACAAACATGTGGTACATCTCGTCGTTTCCACCGCCTCTTACGCCTCGGATATAGTGATCTTTCATGTATGCTTGCAGATTCACGATGCCTCTGTAAGACAGCTTTTGGTTGGCATTAAAAGAACCGCCAGCAAAAGGCTGTACCGCACCGCCTGATCCAATAGTGTTAGACCGTGTCACAGCACTCATCATCAAGTGTCTTGCACTGGAAGGTGCAGATATCTGTGATGCAAACTCCAAGTTTGCCAAATTTAGACCCGTCGCAAGAGAAGGTCTGGTTGCACCGTTGTTACGATACTCAAGTCCGATACCTGACAAGATAAGGAAAGCTATCTGGTCAATTCGATCTGCAAACCAGTACGCAAGAACATCTCTGGAAGTTTCTCGGAAATTAATGATGGAACGCTGATCTGCCATTCGTCCTGAAAGTCTATTCGCATTTCTAAGCTGGTCTATGGTGATCACTGTGTCGGAACTGCGAATAGTTTCTTCGTTCCCTTCCAGAGTGTTATCGCCAGTGACTCCATCTCCTTCTAGGTCATGGATCAGAGTCATTACCGCTCTTGCGCCTTTTTCAGACTTAGTTAAATCATTAATTTGTTGGATCATGCTGTTCGGGCCACTGCCACTAAACTGCATGATGAATGAATTGTTTCTGGCTAATTTCCAGAATTCACGTGACCAGACGGTTTTTTGCTCGTCTGTCAGTGCAGCAAAATTAGTTAAAGCCATTTCGATTCCTCATAGAAATAAGTAATGCCCATTGGGCGCTAATTACTCGTATCGTGAGCCAACGAAATAGCAGCTTTTTTATGCGAGTGACCGCAAGAGCATTGTCGTTGCTCCGTAACGCTGTTTAGTATCGTCAAACAGAAACGAAATTAGTAGTACTAATAATATAACACACTAATTCTGTAAATCTAGGGTATCTTCTAGTGGAATTGTGGCAGTTCCCGCTGTATCAGCGGTGATATAGCCCGTAACGTGTGTTTTTAGAGTAGATATATCGGTAGATGCTGTTGTACCTGAGATTGCCTTTTGCGCTTCTAAAAGTACTTCAGCACCGGAACGGACTGCAATCACTTTTCTACTGGCATCATCATTAGAAGCACCATATACAAACCGCACTAGATAGTAACCATTATCTGTTTTACTGACATATGCATTACTTGTATTGTTCACATATACGCCAGATCCATTATCGTTAGCGTCCCACTGCACACGCCCTGTTGTATAAGTACTAATATCAGATGGAAAAAAAGCCATTACAATACATCTCCTCTAAGTTTCTTTAGTTCTTCATCTGTTAATTTGTCAAACTCAACATTAGACATACGACTGACATCTTGCTTCGTTTCTATATCTTTCATACGCTGTGACTCACCGCCAAGTTTTGGAGGTTGTTTTGACGCTCCTGCTTTCTTTTTGTTTGCCTCAATTCTTGCTATGTCGGGAACAACCGCAGGTCCAGTACTATTTATACCAGCCGATTTCATTGTATAGCCAACTGCTTTGCGTAATGCGTCAACTGCTGTGTATCCATTTTGAGTAAATGCACTCATCAACTCGTTGGTTTCATTAATTAAGTCGTTATCTGCTTCTTTGCCATTAATATCCAATGACGGATAGCGTTGTGTCATAACATTGACTTCATTATCCAATTCTATCTGCGCTCTGGTCTGAACTTTGGTCGTTTCCATTTTTTGGTTAAATTCAAAGTCCATTTGTGACCGTTCTGCCGTTCTGATGTTTTTTCGGATAGCCATAGCTTTATCAAGCTCGCCATCGACAACGGCTGACATATATTCTTTTTCGGCTTTGTCAAAATCGTATTCAGGCGCTTTTGGCGCATCTACGGGTTTTTGGAGATCTTTTAACTGATTCTCCAATTGTCTGCGTTTTGCTATTTCCTGATCCAAACGATCTTTTGGAATCATGTGGGCTTCGGCTTTCTCCTCTTCTTTTGGTTCGGCCTCCGCTTTTACTTCCTCTTCTTCTTTTACTTCCTCTTCGACTGCCTCTGCAACTTCTTCAGTAGCACCGAGAGCAACAACATCGCCTCTGTCTTCTACTTCGGGAGTTTCAACATTGCCCAAAGATCCTTCTTCTTTAGTTGGTTCCTCTGCCATTTTTAGCGTTCCTTTGTTTGCTTGCTTGTCTAGTCGCTTCAGCCTGTATCCTTGCTACATCTGTCGCTGTTTGTGCTTTCATCGCATCTGATGCCAAAGACTGATCCTGTGCAATACTTTGCTTTTGAACAGTAGCCGTATTTGCCATATCAGACATTTGCATTCGCGCCTGCAACTCCTGAGTTCTGCCTTGCGCCTCTGCGTCCATTTTCTGAAGTTCCATTTCTGGAGCCATACCTTCAGAACGTGCTTTAGCCAGTGCGAGAGTCGCATCGGCTTTGAGTTTTTCAATTTCTGCCTGCAGCTTGGTTACTTCCATCTGCATATTCTGCATAGCGAGCTGCTGCTGCATTTGATCAATCTGTTGTTGTTCCGGACTCTGTTCACGGCCTGTCATCATGCGAATCTCTTTCGCTAACTCACCTTTCTTATGCAGATCGGAATACTGCACGATCATATCGTCAGGAATGGCTACCCCAACTTGTCGTAGGTTAAGTGCCTGGGCAAATTGGATATCATTGAAATTGTCCCGGGCTGGAGCAGTTGCAACGACAATATCGTACTCACCAATGGTTAAATCGTTAATAATCCGACCCGTTTGTGGATCAAGGGTATTTACTTCCAATTGTTCTCTTGGCTGATCTGGTTCTGCTTCATTTGTCACCTGAATAATACGAGGTTCCGTATAGTAACTCTGGATAAGATCCAGCATATGAGAAGCTAAAATATGTCGTGTTCTGCGTAGATTCTCCATCGGTACTTGAATCTGTACCTGACCGGAGTGTTTTTTCGCTTCAATAGCAACACCCGACACTTCACGTGATTCATGCCCTAGCATGACATCCGTTATACCGCTTATTTCCTTGATATTCTGCTGTGCTTTCAGCCCAATACGGTCAAGTCCTTGAGGGATTTGATTCGGTGGAATTTTAGCAGGCGGTTCGGACCCACGGTTATGCACCAAGACAAGCCCTGTCTCCGCACCTCTTTCAGCCAAATCATCTGCATCCATGTTGGATAGCGAACCTGTTTCGATAATCCAACCACTATTAGCAGTTGTATTAACGATGTGTAGCTCCTGAGAAGCAACCTTATTAAGTTGTTCTTGAGGCGAGAGTAAATTCCTGACAAGTCCAAATGGTTTACCTCTTCTAAAATAAGGGAAGTAGGGAATAATCGTAAAATCGGGATATGGTGACCAATCATCGTATAAAACGACACGATCACACGTTACCGTCCAGCGAACACAACGCACCATCTTTTTTTCAATAAAAAGGTTGTTTTCATCGGCAAACTCGCGCGCTTCAGCATCCGATAGATGGTAAGGCACTTTTCGCATGTCGCCTGTCACAGGATTCATAAAATGCGGTGCGTTGTACATTTTACGATGCTGACGTTCGACCACTCTTACTGAACGTACAGCAAATGTCTCATCTTCAGTAATATGATGCGATTTGTAGTTCGCTAGGCCAGTGTCACCGAAACGCTCGGTTTGCTCTTTCCACTCAAAGCTATCTTTACCGAAATTTTCTCCACTTTGTGCGACATAACGGAGCTCTTTGGCTTTTGCTTTGCCGTATTGTTCTTCGATTTCATCTAGTGTCATCCATCTTGTTTTAAAAACTTCATTCCATGACTTTGGGTTATATTCCTTGGAATCAGGATCTGGAATAATATCTAACGGATCTTCTACGGTGACTTTTATCTCACCCTCGACATGATCGTCATAGTCCATACGGATATCGAAATACCCCCTGTCCTGTATAACACCGTCACCAAAGACCTCGGATTCAACAAAATCCATATTGTTGTTATCCCAGATCTGCTTGAATACTTTTGTTAGGGTTTCTGCCATGCCCTGTTCTGCCGCACGTCTTGGCTTGAAGACTATGTCTGCCCTTTGCGACGTTTGATGCCCTAATACGGCATTTATCGTAGATAATATGGTGTTTATCGTGAGAGCAGGCCGCCCTTCTGCGTCCAATTGAGCCACATCCTGCTCATCCCACTGCTCTCCACGATAATAGGCATCGCATTTTTTAGCCATATCACAGTAGTCTAGGTGTCCTGCATCTCTCGCTCTGGTATACCTATCCCACTGAATACGTGCTGTTTGTATGTCATCTGTCTTTTTTGACATGTATTAATACTTACATTTGCAATTCGATTTCAGTTTGCCGCATTTCTTGCACTTTACGCCTTTAGTAGCCACGCTTTTTGCCAGCTTTTTTCGGCATCTTAGGTTTTGGCATTGTTTTCTTCATAATTACCTCATATTAGTAGGGCTAATAATCATAACAAACAATCAAGCGCTCATGGCACTTTTGTATCGATCTCCACGCACAAAAATCCGTAACTTATCTTTCCAAGACGGTGGAGGGTCTTCTGGGCGCTCATAAAATGTATGAAATTCGGCCATCATTTGTCCTAACCAAGCGATTGCATCGACCTGATCGTCATGTTTTCCGCTAGGAAACCGTAAAAGCTCATTAATTAGAGTGTCATTCCACTCTAATCCTCTAGGAAAGAAAACCATCCCCTGCTGCATCCGACCTTGAATAGCTCTCGCTCGCGCTTCTTTATCCCTGCGTCCGGTTTTGAGGTCTTTGATGTACATTTCATAAAGTTTTCTTTCACGTATTCTCTTCTCAATGAACGGTCCGATTGCCATTTCGATCTGACCCCGTTCAATTCCCGTAATCTCCGATTTATAGGCTTCATATACGTCCAGTATTTTGTCTACGAGCTCGCCGCCATCCCATTTCCCTCGCTCGACATGCAATATATACATTCGATCCTGCTCATCGATTCCGGCAGTGATACCAACCGACCAATCGTTACGCTCATTTTTACCAATGGCTAGGTCCCATGCGGTATAAATAATCATCCTGGTCTGGTCAACCGCAGTCGGATCGTAATAACGGATCATCGAACGGGTAAAATATGCTCCCTCGTCGGCAACTGGCTCCTGCTGATACAACGCAGCCCAGTCTCTTGGGCCGATTGCGTTTTTAATACGCTCCAGTGAATCTTTCGGATATCGTGCGACATGGAGTGCATCACCTTTATTACGATATTTCTCGTCCTCTTTAGCTATGGCGGGATATTGTATGACCTCCCACGTGTCTCCACCTGTTTCTTGTTCGCCTAACAGCCATCCGGCTAAGTCGTCGTCGTGCCACCTTGTTAATATGATTAATACCCCACCCCCCGGTGCTAACCTTGTATAAGCCGTACTCGTATACCAGTCCTTAATCGACGCACGTGTTATCTCGGATTCTGCCTCTTCCCGGTTTTTGACCGGATCATCGATGACCAGTACATGTGCGCCTTTTCCCGTAATCGGCCCTCCTACTCCCGCCGCCGTGTATCCACCAGCCTGTGTCGTAAGCCATGCCTCTGCGCCCTGTGACTCTGGGTCAAGCTCGCAATCTGGAAAAATATAGTTGTAGCCCGGGTCTCTTAGCATGGTGCGCACTCGTCTTGAGAACGACATCGCCAGTGACCCGGAATAGGAACAGGCAATAATTTCGTGTGTTGGGTTATGTCCAAGATGCCAAGCAGGGAAACATCTTGAAGCAATCTCCGATTTCCCATGTCGTGGTGGCATGAACAGCATCAAACGTGGTGATTCTCTGTTTTCTACCGCTTTACTAAATCGCTCTAGCCTTTGACATATGTCTTTATGTACCCATCCTGCTTCATATTTCGCATTATGTTTTTGAATAAAAGGCAGTATGTGTCTACGAGACATTTCTCGTCGTGCAAGTTCACGTTTGGCTTGTCGAATCTTGTCGAAATTATCGTTCGTAGTATTCATTTACATCTATAACAGTTGGATCATCTAATCCGGCCAGTTTCGCAAGCTGTGCGTCGTTTGACATTTCTATGTGTTTTACGTTTGTGACGTTGACTTTTAACTCAGTCTGTTGGGGTGCATATAAACCTTGTAACTTTCCAATTTCTCGTAATGCCTGTATTTCTTCCGTCGCAGTCGCAGCTTTGTAGTAGCTTTGAAAGAACAACAACGCAAGTTTGTCTCTTGTGAAATCCACTTTTTGATAATGGCTTTCTCTGAATCCGTCAATAATTCCTTTGACGCTAGGATGTTCAAGCCATTTTTGTGCAATTTCGACATTTGTACCTACCGCTTCTGCTGATGCTTCTATGCCAGCGCCTGTTGCCATGTGAAAACAGAACATTTCTTTTTGCTTAGAGAGTCTTGTCAAACCTTTGGTGGTGTATGCTGCCTGAGTTATGACAGATTTCGTGTTGTTGTCCATTGCGTCCTCTATTAGTACCGCTAATAGTATAGCAAAATTTTAGAAAAAATTTTTTATGGAAAAGTGGAAATTGGTCGTGTCTGATGTTTTGTTACTTATATTATATGAGATATGTTATGGAACATACCCCATCTAATATAAGGATATCTGAAGATATCATTGAACCTAGTCAATCAAGATTAACTAGGAGACATATTCCTTACGTCATTAACAAAGGAGTATAACATGGCTAAACTAAAGAACCCAGATCCTAAGAATCTAGAACCATGCAGATGCCAGATAGTTCATCTCGAAGAACCAGATACGTATAAACTCGGTAAAATACCGTATTTTAATACGTCGCTGCAGAAAATTCTCACTGGTAATTGCGGGACATGCAATTACAATAATAAAGGAGATAATCCTGGGTGGAGAAGAATCCCCAGAAAGGAGTTATCAGAAGATCGTTTAAACGAACTGATAGAACTACTTAAATGAATTTAAGGTACATGCAGTAATGTATGTACCTTTTTTTATGTCCTATCACTAATCCCCCAACAAGTTGTGGGATGTCGCTTTCTCCCTTTGATTATTAACCATTAGGGGATTTAAATGAAAAGCAAAAATGATCAAGAGTGTGATGCTACACCGATATTAAATCGATACATTAAGCAAAGGGAACTATACCTCCAGGCTGGTAAAACAAGTTTTGAGGCAGATCTTGCTTTAAATCAATACTACAAAGAATTGAAGCAAAAGGAGAATTCTAATGACTAGAACAACATACTGGAACTTATTATTTAAATGCACAATAGCATTA
>MDTB01191699.1_pt1 | contig 24303 bp, 20 predicted proteins | sample 811161 | NCBI WGS metagenome assembly MDTB01 (sample SAMN05326650, study PRJNA326480) | marine metagenome | isolation source: seawater | place: Mediterranean Sea | collected 2009
ATTCGTAAAGAAAACCCTATAGTTGAATCGCAATTCCTTTTGGACATGCTCGGACCATTTAAATATGCCCACACCATTCTAGGTATTCTAATAACAATTCTTTCGGTCTTAATCTGGTTTAGCTTGGTTAAGAGTTCTATCAATCCATCTCAATTGATGGTTCAATCATCTACCTTAATCATAGCTCTGATATTGATACAAATAGTAACTGGAGAGATGCTTGTTTTTTTAAAGTTTATGCCAATCATACAGCTTTTTCATTTGTGGATAGCCTCATGGATTCTTGGGTTAATTAGCGTTCAATATGTGGCATGGCAGAGATCTGTATTTGTCTATGGCTAAAATTTTTTCTTACGCGCTGGCTACGATTTTACTTATGGGTATAGGAGCAAGTTGGATAATTGAGAAAGCACAAAGCTCTCATGATATACCTTATTTAAAACCCGTTCCTGACTTTTCTATGATTAATCAGGAAGGTGAATCTTTTTCTCAAGATAATTTGCAGGGAAAGATAACTATTCTAGACTTTATGTTCACCAGCTGTATGGGGCCATGTCCGTTGATGACGATGAATATGTCCAAGCTGCATGAAGTTTTTTCAAAAGAGCCAGAGGTACAGTTTGTAAGCATAACTGTTGATCCCGATGTTGATAATCAGCAAAAGTTGAACGAGTATTCTAGACTCGTTGGCGGTGATGATGGCCGTTGGCATTTTCTCTGGTCAGATATAGACTCAATAAAGAACTTAAAGAAAAATGGGTTTATGCTTTTTGCGGATAATCTTCCTGAGGGGCATGCCATCAAGTTTGTTCTAATTGACCATAAGGGAGGCATAAGAAAATATTATGATGGGACTGATGACTCTAGCCAAGAAATTTTAAAGCGTGATGTTGCGCAATTAGTAAAAAGTTTAAGGTCTTAAGTGAGACGAGTTCCAAAGCAGGCATCATCCACAGCTGCAGCTTATTTTGAACTAACAAAGCCTAGTATTACTTTTCTGATACTCATTTCAACTGCGCTAGGTTACTTTTTAGGAGGGAATGGAATTGATGACAATATCAGGTTCATTTTAACTATAGTTGGCTCTTGTTTGGTATCATCTGGGGCAGGAGCGCTGAACCATTTTGCTGAGATGGAATCAGACTGGCTAATGGATCGAACTAAAAAAAGACCAATTCCAACGGGCATGATCGAACCCGATCATGCAAGGCTATTTGGTGTTTTTCTAACATTGGTTGGTGCGGGTTTGCTATACTTGCATGTTAATCCTTTGACCTGCGTGTTGGCATTAACAACAACTCTTCTCTACCTCTTTGTTTATACCCCCCTAAAGAAATTAACCTGGTTAAATACCTCCATCGGAGCAATCCCAGGCTCAATACCACCGCTTGGAGGATGGGTTGCGGCTAGCGGGTCATTGGACTCAGAGGCATGGATACTTTTTGCAATTTTATTCTTGTGGCAGCATCCTCACTTTTATGCAATAGCTCTGATGTACAAGGATGATTACGCAAGAGCGAATCTAAAAATGCTACCAGTAGTTGAACCCGATGGGAAGAGAACAAATAGACAAATTATATGGCATGCATTATTACTTGTACCTGTATCACTTGTTCCAGTTTATATGAATAATCAAGGAATGGTATATTTTTATGGTGCACTTTTCCTTGGATTTAGCTACCTGATTTCAGGTGTGTTATTAACAAAAAATTTCAGTATGAAAAATGCACGGACTCTTCTGCAGATGTCCGTAATTTATCTTCCAGCGTTGTTTATAATCATTATATTGGATAAGCTACTATGAAAAATGATTCATTTTGGACTCGAATTATTTATGTTGTTTCTGTAGTTATTAGTTTAGTTGTTGCTTTTCTTATCCTTGGACCTAGGCCTGAGGGTATTGAAGGAAGTATCGATGTGTCAATGCTTCCATTTACCAATGCAATGTTAAATAGCATTACAGCAATCTTATTAATCATAGGCTACATGCTCATTAGGTCAAAAAACATTAAGGCTCATAAGTCTGTAATGATAACATCTTTTGGAACGTCATCTCTATTTTTAGTTAGCTATGTTATTTACCATTGGTTTAAAAGCGGTCCAAAAGCGTACTTAGGAGACTACCAAACACTTTATTATTTTATTTTAATTAGTCATATTATACTGGCTGCAATAATAATCCCTCTTGCACTATTTACACTTTACAGAGGCTGGAATTCGCAGATTGAGAAACACAGAAGAGTTGCAAAAATCACACTTCCCATTTGGTTATATGTTTCCGTTACTGGGGTGATTATATATTTAATGCTTTACTAAGTTTTTTCTTTAGTTACAATCGCTTCACCATACCTCCATGTTGTTTCTCAATTTTAAATCCATGCTTTGCAAAGAATTCCTGTGCATAGAATCCAACTGTAATGATCTCAATTCCATCATGGCTCATTCTATCGAAAAAGTCTGACATCAAACGCTTGCTTAGTTCAATCATTTGGTACTTTTTTCTTATGGCGACCCATTCAAGGTGTGCCTTATTACTTTCCAACTTTTTCCAATATAAGCCGCCTGTTAGTCTATTTCTATTATTGAATGTCAATAGAAATTCGTGCGATGATGTGAATGTGACTAAAAGTGAGGATTCAGTCAATATACCATGGAATCTTGCAATTTCTTTTGGTAAAAATGGTGGACGAATTCGATATATCTTGCCATCCTTGCACTCTGTTTGAGTTACTAGATTTAATCGTGCCTCGCGACCATGTATTGTTGCAACAAGTTCAATGTAATCTGCAGAATCAACGTTTGGGAAAAGCATTCTTGCAAAAAAGAACTTTTCTTGTTCATTTAATTCTAATTTAAGTTGAATTTCCGACATTCTTTCTTGCAGATTCCAAGGACTAATATTTTTACTCCTCAAATCTTTAATTAAGGTTTTAAATTCATTATACAAGTCTACATTACTTTCTTTAAAACAGGTCATCATAAAAAATCTGACCCTTGTCTCTGGATATTCATCAAGCAAACTATCTAAGTCATAATCCTTATATAGATCCTGTAAAATTGAAGATTTTGCTTGCATGGTAGCTTTTGGGTTAAGGTCCAGCCAGCGTTCATACCTAAGAGATGCAAAAACAACAGGTTTTGTTAAAACACCTAAATTAAGAATTTCATCAAGGAACTGATTAATTCGACCTTTTGTTAGACCAATTAGCTCACACTCTTTTGCAATATTACTAGATTCTAATTCATCCTTTAGGTGTTCTAATACTCTCTTTCCCTTATTGACTTTAAGGGCCTGGATTGTTGCAGTAAATATAACTTCCCAGTCCGACATGTGATGTAAGCCAGGATATTTATTTTCAGTCGTTATTATGTATTCAGTGTATAAAGATAAAAAGTGTTCGGTCAAGGATTTGACTGGTTTCCTACTTGAGATTGAAATTAATCTAGAACCAATTTTGTAATCATGTTGTGGAATAATGAGGTTTTTTGGAGAAGGCGGTTGAATTGATAATTGAAGATTTGTTCTCTCCCAAAATTCTTGATATGCCTGGATTCCACTCCAAATAAAGTGAAGCCACCTCATTTGCCACCTGTCAATTCGTGCTTTATCCTTTATGTCCTCTTTGTTACGTTCGAGGTAGTCATCTAAGGTTTCACCTTGTATATATTCCTCAGTGTATAAATTATGCTCAGGCCAGTATCCACCAAAATTTTCTGATAGTGCCTTGCCCTTAAATCCTGCACCCATTTTAATTAGCCATTTAGTCTCATCTTCAATAAAGTCCCTCTCAAAACCTTCATTTAGATTGATTACAAGATTGTGGTTGCCAAAATTCCTTGTTTGAACAATAAATCTGAACACGTTTTTATTGTTTCGACTACCCAAAAAAGTAATCCAAATTCCGCCTTTTGGTATCTCATTTAAGTCAACGAGATAATTGTTGGAAAATAGAAATAACGATTCCTTAATTAATGACGTCTCTTCTATAGCCTTGAGGATTATATCTCTATGTTTTTGGCGAATATTTTCATCAAAGTTTATTACATCTTTCCAATGATATTCCTCTCCTGTCTCACGATCTACGCCTATACTTGGAGAGTGCCCAATCCATGATCTGAATCCTTTAATTAGAATATAATAAGCTTTCTGGGCTGTTGAATGTATTGGCTTTGGCGCATCATTTAATTGCCAGCTAACTAGCTCAGATCTTGCCCATGTAAATCGCGTAGGATGAAGTGTTCCAAAGTCTGCAACAAGGAGTAATAATGTTTTTATAAAATCATGCATAATCAAATCTGCACTATTAATATCATTTTCCGAATTCCTCAAATACTGGATTAGGCAGTGAAAATGATCGTCATTTGTTCTCTCTATTGTGAAAGTGAAACCTTTCCCTGGATTCTGCTTAACATGATATTTAAACGAGTCTTTAAGGAAGTCAATAAAAAGACTCCCAGATAAGATAGGCGCAATTGTATCAATTAATTTTGTTCTAAAAATTGGATTTGAATGATATCGAAAATTCATTAAGGCATCTGCTAGAACAGTTGACCAGTTACCCAATCTTCCATCAATTACATCACGCAGGATTGAAAACGATGATGAATCACCATCAATATACAGCCGGATGGATCTGTGGATGTCATAAAGCGCATTATCTGCAACTTTTTGGTTATCATCTATATTAATTGCACCACCTGATACCACTTTTTCAAAAGACATGCCTTCAAATGACTTAGTATCCATTAATCGAAAAATAGTTGCTCCAATAAAATCTGTAAATCCAAAATTTCCTAGCCAGAGATTTGGAGATTGAATAAATGTATTTAAATCAAGGATATCATTATCGAAAGTGTAAGAAAAATCACCTAGTTTTACTTTTTTGCTATTCCAGGATAAAGATAATGCTTTAGAGTTATCACGTATGGATATGGCTTGTCCATCCCATGTGATATTTCTATCAAGCGTACCAATCTCTCTTATCACCCATTTAGGAATTCTTATCTCTTTATTATTAAAGTGGAGAGAAGTGTAATTTTTTTCATATAGAGGGACAATGATTGCTTCAAAATTTTCAAGTATCCTTTTTCTTATAAAAGTACCTTTTGGTGTCAATTCACCATTCTCCTCAGAAAAATCTCTATTTATAACTACATAATTAACAATTCTTTCAAAAGGAGATAAGAAGCTATTTACCGATAAAATCATTGAACTAAATAATTCTCTAATTTCATTAGCTTTTCCTTCAAGTTTAGCTATGTTTTGGTTTTCAAAGTTTGGGTATACTAATACTGTATTGAATTCCTTTCCATCGCCAACAAGAAATACAGTTTTTATTGATTCAAAGTCTTGGAAAAGATTCTCAATCTTTTGAGGAGCAATTGTTTGTCCTCTACTGTTTTTATAAATATCCTTTTTTCTATCAATTATGAAGTAATGTCCATTATTTTCCTTGAAAATATCTTCAGTGTGGAACCATCCATCAACAAACACTTTTGACTCATTATCCTTAAAGTATCCTTCAGCGACATATGGTCCTTTTAAACATAGTTCACCATCTTTTTCTAATTTTAGTTTGATTCCTGGAAGAGCCTTACCTACTGAGTTAGACTGGTAATCATTTGGAGGAGTCATAGTAATACCACCTGTTGCTTCAGTCATCCCATATCCACTTAGTAGTTTTATGTTTTGATCGTAGAAAAATGTAAAAATATCTGGGTCCAAATAGCCAGCAGCAGAAAGACCCCATTTCAAATTTCCTCCTGTAATTTCCTTCAACTTTCTGCTAATATCTCTCTTTGGATCTGAACCTAAATCAAGAATACTATCAAGCATTTCATACAATTGTACCCATCTCTTTGGTATGCTTATGAAAATCGTTGGTTTAATTATTTTAAAGTCATTTAAAAGAGAATTGAAAGCAGGTGATGCTGCAAATGAATAAGTTGCACCCCAAAAAAGACTGCCCATCATTTCAAAGTATCTTCCGAATGTGTGGTAAAGTGGTAGGTAACATAAAAAGATATCATTTGATCCTATTTCTGGTAGTGCTAATGCTCGACTAAATCTTTTACTTATCATGTTTAATTGGTTGAACATGATTCCTTTTGGATTATCTGTGGTACCTGATGTGTACATTATTGACTGTGTACTATTTATACTTACAGTGCTCATTTGTTTATCAACATCAAATTTTATTGATTGGTCACCTATCTCAAGAAATTGTTCCCAATCTAAACTTTTAATTGATCTAACTAATTCATCCATTGCTATGGCTTTAATGAGTGATCTATCATTAATGTCACTCCAAATATCATTCCCCTTCTTTCCGCCCAAAAAAAGATGGGTTATTTCACTATGTTCAATAATGAAGGATACATGTTCTGTTGTTGCATTGAGAGGAATAGGTACAACCCTGTATCCGAATGCGAGACAGGCTAAATCAACTAAAACAAAGTTCAATTGATTATGACTCAAAATGCCAATAATGGGTTTTTGATGATCTTGCTCCAATGAAGATAGTGAACGACCAACCTCCTTGACTAATGACCAGAGTGTGAAATAGGAGAGTGATTTAATCTCGCCTTCATTAATAATATTAAAAGCAATATCGTTCCCATAGCGATTTGATCTTTGATTTAACATATGCCCAACATGGTAGTTTGATTTTTTTATCAGCTTTAATAAAATGTTAAACCATTTATCAGTAAGATTCTTACGATACATGTAAAGTGAAACATTCTGTAGGTGTCCCATATCCAAGATTGCATGGATTGCGCCTTGGTCTACGTTAGATGATAAACATTCTTCTGAAAGTTCAATAAGGTTGGAGTCATCAGGTTTATTCTTTCTAAATAATTCTTCTTCATGTTTAATTCTTTTTTCTAAATCTAGTTGCATAGTAGAAATTAATTATATGTTACAAATCAATACCTATTCTAATTGTTACCAAACCTCTCAAAGATGTACATTTCAATCCATCATTAACTAATTTGTAATTGATCACCAATATGGATGCACTAAATAGAATAAAATTCCTCGAAGATAGACTTCATCGTTTGAGCGAAATAGGAATGGCCCTATCAACTGAAAAGGATACCAGTCGTTTATTTGAGATGATACTAGAGGAAGCTAAGAATATTACCAAAGCTGATGGAAGGACCCTCTATTCAATGAATGAAGATGGTGACCTTTCATTTGAAATTCTTAGGAACGATTCTATGAAAACAGTCATGGGAGGAACCTCCGGTGTAGAGATACCCTTTTACCCTGTACACTTGTGGCTTGATGAAAACACTCCTAATCAAAAGAATGTCTCTGCTTATGTAGCTCTTACTGGTAAGACAGTAAATATAAAAGATGCATATGAAGAGGAGGGATATGACTTTGAGGGTACAATTAACTTTGATAAGAAAAATGGTTATCGATCGAAATCTTTTTTAACCGTCCCATTAAAAAACCATGAGAATGAAATAATTGGTGTTATGCAGCTGATTAATGCACAAAATGAAAATGGTGAGGTAATCAGTTTTAATGATGAAATGAAAGAGCAGGTTGAATCTCTTGCTTCGCAAGGTGCAGTTGCTCTAACCAATAAAAGACTGGTTGAAGAATTAAAAGTACTATTTGAGTCATTTATCAAATTAATTGCCACCGCCATTGATAAAAAATCAGAATATACTGGAGGACATTGTGCAAGGGTACCTGTTATAACGATGATGCTTGCTGATGCTGTTGTAGAAATAAAGGAAGGCAGATTCAAGGATTTTTCAATGAGTGATGAAGAAAGGTATGAGCTATATCTTGCGGCGTGGTTGCATGATTGTGGTAAGGTTGCTACGCCACCACATGTTGTTGATAAAGGTACAAAACTTGAAACAATATTTGATAGAATTGAGTTAATAAAAACAAGAATGGAATTACTAAAAAAAGACCAGGAAATCGCATTTCTGAAAAGACAGCTTAATGGGCAGGCAAACATAGAATTTGATGTTCAATATAAGGAAGCCATAAGCGAGTTAGATTCAAACATGAAGTTTTTGGAAGAATGCAATATAGGTGGTGAATTCATGAAGCCTGAGCTTCAAGAAAAAGTTAGGTCAATTGGTGCAAAGAAATTAAATATTTTTAACCGCGAACAACCTTTTTTGTCTGAAGAAGAGATTCAAAATCTAAATATTCCGAAAGGTACTTTACTTCCTGATGAGAGAGAAATTATCAATGATCATATTGTTATCACCATTGAAATGCTTGAGCAATTACCCTATCCAAAAAACTTAAAAAATATTCCTGAATTTGCAGGAGTTCACCATGAAAAAATGGATGGATCTGGGTACCCAAAAGGCTTGAATGAATCACAAATGTCTACCCAAGCAAAGATAATGGCAATTGCCGATATATATGAGGCGTTAACTGCAGCAGACCGACCTTACAAAGAAGGAAAAAAATTATCCCAAGCAATGCGCATTATGGGATTTATGAAAAATGATTATCATATAGATGAAGAATTATTTGAAATTTTTGTTACTTCAGGCGTTTATAAAAAGTATGCAAATGAACATGTAGCAAAAACTCAGATTGATAAAGTTGATGAAAAATCTGTTTTAGGATTAGAATGATTTTAAAAAAATTAAGCAAAAGTGATTTGAAAAGCAGACTCATCAAACTAATGGACGATGTTAAGATACATTTAAATGAAGAGCCAGACGTTGATAAATTTTTGGATGAAACAAACCTGTTTGATGATTGGGAGTTGGCATTGCCTCAGCATGAATATCCAATACTTGTTATGGCTGTTCTAAATGATATAAGAAAAGATAATATAATAAATTCAATAGTTGATTCAGTTTATGAAGAAACAACATCTCCTGAAACAGAGCCTGCATCTAAAATAAAGTTTAAAAACAAAAAAACCTATGTTGGTGAGCATCCGTTCAACTAGCCTTATTAGATTGGTTAAAAATTAAAATAGTTATGACGCCTGATATAATACTAGTCATGGTCCTTCTCTTTTTTGGTTTTATTATGTTTGTCACTGAAATGTTTTCAATTGATGTCACGGCAATGATATTATTGACCATTCTTTTTATGTTGGGATATTTAACCCCATCAGAGGCGCTCTCAGGCTTTTCAAATCCTGCAGTGATAACCATTGCATTTTTATTCATCATTAGTAGAGCTTTACAAAAGACAAGGATTTTGGAATATCTTATTGTAAGAGTCAGGCGTCTTGCTGACAAATCTATATTGATTGGTAGAGCAGTGTACCTCTTTACCATTGGGGTTGCTTCTGCTGTAGTCAATAATACAGCTATTGTCGCAATCTTTATGCCTGTTTCCATTAGATTAGCTCAAAAGTATAAGATGAGTCCGTCTAAGATGTTAATTCCTCTAAGTTACTCTGCCATTCTTGGTGGGACCTTAACATTGGTTGGAACAAGTACAAATCTCCTTGTTAATTCAATCTATGTAAAAGTCCCAGGCGTTGAGCCGATGGGGATGTTTGAATTCTTCAAATATGGAGCAATTCTCATGGTTGTTGGATTGTTATATATTCTATTTGTTGCACCTATGATCTTGCCTTCACGGACCTCCACATCAAGCCTGACCAAAAGTTATCGCTTGGGTGGTTATTTGACTGAAATGAGAGTCACTTCTGAATCCCCTTTGAATGGTAGAACATGTCTTGAAAGAGGTATAAATAAAAACTACGATGTAATGGTTTTGGATATTTTGAGAGATAATAAAATGATTACAAATATGATCAGGCTCACAAAGTTAAAAGAAGGAGATGTTCTTTTTGTAAGAGGCACACTTGAAAACTTCCTAAGAATGAAAGAGATTGAGAAGGTCGCATTATTAACAGATGAAAAATTGACTCAGGAAGAATTGGAGCAAGAAGATAATGTGGTTTTGGAGTGTTTGATTACCGATAAATCTGACTTGGTTGGTAAGAGCTTAATGACAAGTAATTTTAGGAGAAGATTTGGCTCATTCATACTTGCAATTAGAAGAGAGGGAACAATTGTTAGAGAAAAGATTGCCCATGTTATACTTAGTGCATATGACACCTTATTGGTATATGGGCCAAAGAACAAGGTAAATGAATTATCAAAAACCAACGAGTTTGTTGTTCTAGGCGAGGTAGATGCAGAACTTAGAAAACAAAGATTTTGGTGGATGACTATTGTTGTGATAATTGGTACAATAGCTCTTGCCGCATTCGGGCTCATGCCTATAGTCAAAAGTGCAATGCTGGGTGTAGTAATACTTCTAGCATTAAAAATACTAACACCTCAAGAGAGCTATCAGTCTATTAATTGGCAGGTCATTATCCTCATTTCTGCTTTAATACCTGTTGGTATTGTGATTCAAAAGACTGGAACGGCAGGATGGATAGCAGGCTTAATATCTTCTGCAACAGAGTCAGTACCGTTTGAGTGGCAACCAAGAGTTCTCTTAGCACTTATTTATTTTATCACTATTTTTCTTACAGAAATATCCTCTAATGCGGCAACTGCAATAATAATGACTCCAATTTCGATTGCTGTGGCTCAGCAGATGGGATTTGACCCAAGAGCATTTGTCTTTGCTGTAGCATTTGCAGCTTCAGCATCATTTATTACTCCAGTAGGTTATCAGACCAATCTAATGGTTTATGGTCCTGGAGGTTATAAATTTAGTGACTACATTCGAGTTGGCTTTCCTTTGGCATTTATTTTCTGGATCATGGCTATATTTATTTTACCCATTCTTTGGCCAATCTAAATTTTATTGCCTTTAAAATAACAACCGGTAAGGTCATATAATTGGATTATAAATCAAATTCAGAATCAAGACTCTCATCATTTCTTGCTGACCCATCAAAGGCGCTTTGGAGGCTTGCAGTTCCAATAATGTTTGGTATGGGAATTCATACATTATATAACGTAATTGATATGATTTTTATAGGGCAACTGGGTGGTAATGCCATAGCAGGCGTTGCATTTAACATGCCAATCTTTTTTTTAATGCTGGGTCTTACTATGGGTCTAGGGTCTGGAGTCACAGCATCTATTGCAAGATTCATTGGAGATGAAGACAAAAAAAGTGCTGACAACAGTGCAGAACATGCTCTCGCAATGGCAGGGGGTATTGCCATTATTTTCACCATATTAGGCATATATTATGGAGAAAAAATATTGATTGCACTTGGTGCTGAAGGAGAAATCCTCGTACTTGCCTGGGAATATCTATCAATGATTGTTCTGGGGTTACCTTTTATGGTTTTCTCTGGATTTTTTAGATCTATTCTTGCGGGTGAGGGCGATATGAAATTTCCAATGATGGTCGCTGGCCTTGGCACCCTGTTAAATACTATACTTGATCCAATATTTATTTTCAAATTAGAGAACTATGGAAATATTGGATTCGGAATGGGCGTAAAGGGTGCTGCGATGGCTACAGTTTTTTCCCAGTTAATCGTATTTTTAATATTTATTTATATGCTTTTCATAAAAGACCATGCCTACATTACATTTAACCTGAAAGATTTTATGCCTTCAAAAATAATTTTGTGGGATATTATAAAGGTTGGCCTGCCTGCATCACTGTCTATGATAATTATGGCTCTTGGGCAAGGGGTTTTCAATAAGATATTAATTCATTACTCATCTCAAACAGTTGCTGCATACCAGGTTGCTGGTAGATTGGATATGTTGATTTTTCTACCGATATTTGCCATAGCAGGCGCATTAACAACCTTAGTTGGAATGTTTTATGGGGCTAGAGAAATAGGCGCCTTAAATCGTATTGTAAGATACGGAATTAGTAGTGCATTTTTGATTACTCTAGTTTCCTCTTCATTTGTATACTTATTTGCTGAAACATTTTCCTCCTGGTTTACCCAAGACCAAGAAATAATTAGTGTATCAGTGGGTTTTTTAAAAAGGTTATGTTTAATGTACCCTCTAGTTGCAATTGCGATAACATCTGGCAGGGTAATGCAAGGATTAGGAAAAGGGCTTCCGGTTTTATTAATAACGATAATACGAGTGCTTGGAGTGAGTGCCCCTCTTGGACTATACTTTAGTTTTGTCCTTGAAAAACCAGTAGAGTGGAACTGGTATGCGATGATGATTGCTGCATTTATCTCTTTTTTGATAGCAATCTTTTGGGTACGAATTGAATTAACAAAAATAAATAGAGGTCAAACATAAATACTATGAGCTTAATTGAAGAAAAAAAAATGAATGAAGAGCTAGGAAAGATAGATGGATGGGCGTTTAATAATAAATCAATCAGTAAGACCTATTCGTTTACTTCTTACATGGATGGTATAAACTTTATCAACCGCCTAGCTATTGAGGCAGAAAAAACTAACCATCATCCAGACATGATTGTAGGTTGGTGTAAGGTGGTGGTAACGTTCACTTCACATGATAAAGGTGGAGTAACTGAACAATGTATAATAATGGCAAAAAAGTCAGATTCAGTTTATTAGAGCTTTCTAAAAGTAGTTAACATAACTGCACAGATGGAAGATTTTACTACGTCACCTATAAGAAATGGATAAAATCCCATTATCAAAGCATCATTCAAACCACTAAAAATTGCAAGGTAAAGGGTACCAATAACCAAGATCAATGTTGTTGAAGCAAAACATGATAAGAAACTGCTCAAGGGTTTTCTTGTATAGCCTTTTTCAGTTAAAAATCCTGTAATATAGGCTGCAATTATAAATGCCCAGAGATATCCGGCAGTTGGGCCAAAAAGTATGTGCATTCCTGATTTCATCCCAGCAAAAACGGGAATGCCTATTGCGCCCTCAAAGATATAGCATAAAATTGATAAAGATCCTTTTTTTGCTCCTAAAATACCTCCAACCAGCACCACGCCAATCGTTTGACCGGTAATCGGAACTGGACTAAATGGTACGGGTATTGAAAATTGTGCTAATAATCCAATGAGTAATGAGCCCAAGATAATTACAAAAAAGTTAGCCAGTCTGTCACTAATTACAAGAATTCCTGTATCATCAAATGAAATTGTTTTTTCTTTCATAATATAAATTTATTCAATTTTAATTAATTGGCCTATGGAACATTTTTTTCATAATAAAATTAAAAATCCGTTCTGGCAGAACACGGATAAGAAAAATAAGTAACAAATAATAGTGAGGGTAAACATAAGTATTTTTCCCACTTCTGATAATTCTAAGGAACTTTTTTGCTGCTTTATCTGCTGAAACCATGGGAAAATTTCTTGCTGGACCCTTTACAATAGGCGTATCAATGAAACCAGGGCATATAGAGACAGTTTTAATGGAATACTTTTGTAGCGAAGGTCTCCATGAATCAAAAATCATTCTAATTGCTATCTTTGAGCTTGCATAACCGCCATGGAATGGCAGCGGAACATAACTAGCAACTGAGCTTATACATACCAACGTTCCATTCCTTTGTTCCTTCATCCTAGGGATAAACGGCATTAATGAATTTGTGACTCCAAGTATATTCGTATTTAATACATTATTAATTTGCGAACTCGAGCCACTAAAAAGTCCATCATCGCCACCTATTCCGGCATTTGCAATTGCACAACTAATTCCATTGGCCTGTTCTATAAATTTCTGTGCAATTACTTTACATTGCTCTGCATCCTGCACATCTAGTTGATATGTAAAAATTTTACCACTCAAATCCTTAGCCTGTTCTGAAACTTCCTCAAGTAGTTGCAACCTTCTAGCGGATATTCCTACACACCATCCAAGTTTTGCATAGGCAAGAGAAAGCTCCTTTCCAATCCCTGATGAGGCACCGGTTATGAACACTGATTTCATAGGTTAAATCTATCACCCTCTCTGGCTAGGTTGAATCTTTTTGATTTAATTTTATGGTAGGCGGGACTGTTGTTTTTTAAGGCAGGGTTGGAATGATTGAAATGTATAAAATGAACCTTGCTTCTATTTTCCGAATTTAATTCAGATAGTTTTTCCATTGATTCAATAATAAAAGGGTGTGGTATCTCAGCCATATTTCGGTGAGGGATTTCATTCTGAGAGTAAAATGTCCCGTCCAAAAGCAAAATATCTGTATTTAGAACTAATTGGAAAATGCTCCCATGCCACTTTTCCCATTTATCAATATCAGGAATGAAGGCAAGCGATTTTTCCTTACCAATGATACGGTAGCCAACAGTTTCAGAGTATTCATCTCGATGTGGTACTAAAAAAGGCTCAATAAATAATTGCTCACCAATTTTGATATCCTTGTTATTTTCAATCAGTTTTAGATTGATATTTTTCAGAGTAACTAGCTGACTCCATGGGCCATTAGTCTCCAAAAACCTTTTCATTCTTGACATTACATATACGGGAACATTTTTCTTTCCCATTACCTCTCTTCCTAAATGAAGTAAACCTGTATAATGGCCCATGTGAGCATGGGTAAGAAAAATACCAACTAATTCAGTATTGTGATTTTCAGTAAGAATTCTATACTGACTTGGAAAATCTGGTGTAGCATCAAACAGCCAACTTTGTTTTTTCAATGGATCTACTATACCAATCGAAGATACTTTTTCTTTTTTACCAGATTCCCACAGATCAAGACAACAACTCTTTTCGCAACCTGAATGAGGGGCGCCACCATCTTGGGCTATGCCTAGTACAACTACGTAAGGACGATCACCAAATAGGGAGCCAATAAGCAAAGTGATTAAGATACTTTTTATTAATGGAATCATAATTTTATCTTTATTTCATTTTTGTACATCCATAACAATACTAGCCAGAAGCCGATTAAATGAGAAAATGCAAACAGCAGGGAGCTATTTAGATCACCTCCGATGGGTACAAAAACAGTTTTATATAGATAGTGATAAGCGTTAACACTGGAACCATTAAGATCAAGGTTGATTTTTAAAATTGTTTTTGTCCAAAGACCCGATAACATGAAAAGAAAAATAGAATTAGTTCCAAAGACCTCAAAAACCCAAAAAATGCTTTTCCATTTTTTGATATCTATTGCATAAGTAAGACCTGCCAAAATGATGCTTGCAATGCCTCCTGTGAATAATACATAAGAGCTAGTCCAAAGTGCCTTATTGATTGGTAGAATGAAACTCCATAAGAAGCCTAATAGTGAAATTAGTATTCCAAAAATTGCCATTCTTTTAGCACAATCGTTATAATTTTTTGTCGTGTGAAGCATACCGCCCATTAAATACCCAATAATTACAGTACCCACAGATGGTATAGTGCTTAGAAGTCCTTCTGGATCAAAATATACTCCAAAACCTGAGTATAAATGTTTTTCTCCTAACAAAAAAATATCAACTTTTCGCACAAGATTTGTTTCCAATCCATAGGGATCACCTGTGCTACCAAACCACAAAAGGCCCCAATAAAAAATGAGCAATCCGGTAAGTATCTTAACCATTTTTTTAAAGTCATATTTGATAATTAAGCATGCACTGATTCCATATGCCAGGGCAATTCTTTGTAAAACACCAAGTATTCTAAAAGTTGACCAGTCCCAGTCTTGACGAATAAAGGGATATGCATTTAGTAAGATTCCTGCCGTGAAAATGGAAAAGGTTCTCCAAAAAACATGTTTATAAAATTCTAATGATGGATAATAGTGCCATTTAACAAATGCAAATCGCATTGATGCACCCACTAGAAATAAAAAAAAATGGAAATACTAGATCGGTGGGTGTACATCCATGCCATTTAGCGTGCAAAAGAGGTGGGTAGACATTGCCCCAGGATCCAGGATTGTTAACGATGATCATCAGCGCAATGGTCATCCCTCTGAAAATATCAATAGAGTATATTCGCCGAGGCTCTGACATTTTTAGTCCAGTTTAGAAATACTTCTATTCCAGATAATATATGAACCTACAAATGCAAAACCAAACAACAAAACCGAATTGCTATATTGATTAAAAATAAAATTTCCTATTCCAAATGTAAAACCATATATCATCATTATTCCAGCAAGCCACTGGACCAAAATACCTTTGCTAACTGGCTGGATAGTATGATCAAAATTTTTAGTAATGGGTCCCCACCACCCGCCGGGTTGGACACGTTTGTAGAATATCTCTAAATGTTGTTTTGGCTCAGGTTCAGTGAGAAATGTGACTGATAGCCAGGCAGTGATTGAAATTGGTACTATGATCATTAGCTTATGATGTACTTGCAGCGCAATCCCAAATAAAACCGGAGCAGAACCAAAAAGTGTGTACTCATTATTTGATACAATTGTTTGATTCCATGCAATAATCTCAAGAGAAATTGTAATTAAAATTGAAGTTGCAAGGGCAGTAATCTCGCTCCATGCATTCACACGCCACCAAAACCATCTTAGAATTAGAACTAATCCGATACCTGCTCCCATTGAAAAAATAAATTCCCAAGCCTTTTCAATGCTCTGCATTTTTAATGCAGTAAATGCAGCAAGGATCATTAATACCACAGTAATGATTTTTCCAATAATCACATAATGTTTCTCAGAGGCATCAGGTTTGTAAAATCTTTTGTAAACATCATTTATTAAATAGGATGCGCCCCAGTTAAGATGAGTGTCAATGGTTGACATAAACGCGGCCAAAAATGAAACTATGAGTATCCCTTTTAAGCCTGGTCCCAATAAGGTGTTCATGACAAGGGGATATCCTGCCTTAACTCCAAGCTCTGAATAGGAGGAAGGTATTACAGGAAACATTACAATAGAAACGGCCGCAACGATAATCCATGGCCACACTCTAAGCGCATAGTGTGCCAGATTGAACCATAGTGTAGCAAGCATTGCGTGCCTCTCATTTTTTGCTGAAGACATTCTTTGTATGATGTATCCTCCACCATCAGTTCCATGATGACTCCACCACATAACCGAAATGAAAATTATAAATTTTGAGAAAGGAGACTCCCAGAATGTTGAAGAGGAAAGTTCAGCATCTGGAACCGGAGGGACAAACTTTAATGTGTTTTCATGAATTACCCCTGTCCCTATTAGGTTAGAAAGCTTTTCAAGCAACTGCTCCATTCCTCCAACATGACCCAGTGCAATTATTGCAAGAGAAATTGAACCAAACATTGCAATACAAAATTGGACAAGGTCAGTAATTACAACTCCCCAAAATCCAGAGAGGATTGCATAAACTAGTGCTATAACAACACAAAGCCAAACAGCACTCCACTTGTCAATATTAAGCATCACAGAAACAACTGAGGCCATTGCATTAATAACCCATCCCATAACAATAAAGTTATAGAGGATGGAAAAATAACCAGCCTTGAACGCACGTAGAAAGGCAGCTGGCTTGCCACTGTATCTAATCTCTAATAATTCATTGTCAGTAAGGACCTCAGCCCTGCGCCATAATCTAGAAAAAAGAAAAACACTCAATAATGAACCCATAAGCAGATTCCACCAAAACCAATTTTTCCAAATGCCCTGTCCTCTTACAAACTCAGTAATTGCAAGTGGTGTATCTGCTGCAAATGTTGTTGCAACCATGGAGGTGCCTACTATCCACCAGGGCAGGGTTCGGCCTGATAGAAAATATTCTTCAGTGCTTGAAGCAGCTCTTTTTGAGAAATAAATGCCTACGCCTAGGGAGAAACAGATGTAGGTAAGAATGATTGTCCAGTCAATCCAGTGCAGTGATATGGGTTCAGGCATAGATCTTTTTTATTTCTGTAGATGTAAAGTAATGTTTCAAGATTTCTTCCGACGATTTACCAATGATGGCCATTCCAAGTGCTCCAATCTGGCATAGGCCCGCACCATGTCCCCAGCCTGCTCCAGATAAGGTTATTTTTTCTGCACAACTTTGCGAGTTGGAATTTGCATTAATGACAAAGGCCGAACTATATAAAAATTCAGGATGTAAAGTGTTTCTTATATCATACTCAGAGTCTACTAAGGTTTTGTACTCTTTTTGATTCTTTTTCCCAGATATTGTTAACCTCATAATTCTTCCTGATACACCCCTCTTCATAGGAATCAGAGACTCAATAGAATCAAAGGATTCATTTAACTTTTTATTAATTATTTTTGTTAGTTGTTCATTTGAGTAGGTTATTTCCCACCTAAAGTAATCTCCTTCTTCGTCAACAGAACCAAGGAAATTTTTCAGCTCACTTTTCTTTACATATTCATTGTTGCAATAACAATCCGGAGGCTCAAAAATCCATTTATTTAGTTTTTCTTCGTCCGAAAAATCAGGAACATTACCACGGCCATCAAAAATACCGCGCATATATTTTTTCGGATTATCATCCCATACATTTTCATTATCTTCAGATATTCCCCCGCATGATTTTGAATACCTGGTATCACAAATTTTGTTGTTATAAATGACAAATTTTCCTCGAGTATTTAAAGCTGCTGATTTAGCTTTAGCAGATATGTTTTTTATACCTTGGTACCTCTGGCAACAATCGTCATTGCATGCGTCTATGCCTAAATCCTTATGCTTTTGCTCCTCCGAGGCCATAAGCCACGATCTTGCTGCTATAGTTTGTGCTTCAAGTAGTGCTTCTGGGCAATCACCACCCATCTCAGAGGTAGCTACAGACATGAGATAATTCTCCATTCCAATTTCATTTACCAAAAACAAATAGCCATCAACATTTCTAATCTTTATGGATCCTTTAATCGATATAGCTATTTGCTTCTGCCAATGAAACCCTCTTCCAGCTGTCACTGGATCAATCTTTAAGCTAGAGTCTTTTGCTAATTGCTGTAATTTAAATTGATTTGATTTTTTTCCGTTGACAAGTAATTGATTCTCAAGAGCCTCTATTTCATAATCCAAGTTATTTTTAGATGTAATCTTAACGTATTTCTGTTTATCGACGGGTAAAATAAGTCCTATGGAAACTAGTGGTTCTATTGTTGGGATTGATCCTTTTATGAGCATGTAAATGAAATTGCAGCACCTAGCGCTGCAGTCCTTCTATCACTTGAAATCTTTATTGGGATTTTTGTACTACTTTGAAACCTTTTTAGATATTTTTCACCAAAATCATTAAAAAACTTTCCAAGTCTCTGACCAATTACTATCTCTTGAATTTCTTCATTTTGGCTTTGAAAAAATCGTTCTCTTACTTCTACTAATTTTAAAAATGCTTTAAGCGCACCATCCATGATTTCATTGAACTCTTTTTTGTGTATTAACTCAGCCAGAACTTTTATCTCTGTATTATTCTGATCATTATATTTTTTTACCATTCCAGCTGGGGAAAGAAGAGTCTCAACTGTTTCATTAAAACCTAAGCTAATCTCCCAAGAACGTGGTATATGTTCCAGACTGTTTAAGGTTAAAAGCTTGCTATTTATAATGATGCCATCAGCAATTCCGGTACCACCACCGATATATATACCATTTTTTGTGTTCTGCATCATGCCGATTGTAGATTTCAACTCTCCTAACACACAGCAATCTGAATCATTTAAGATTGTTTTTACTGGTTTAATGTGATGACTAAGATTTGGTATTCGAGGGCCATTTGCCATCACCACAATACCATCATGATTCTTTAATCCCGGGAAGCACAATCCAACTTTATGATCATCTAAGATTTTCATTGATGAGGCAATAGTCTCAATAATGACGCTACCCTGATTAATCTCGTCATCAGTTAACGAAATATTATTACACTGATTTTCATTCTCCTGAATATCTATTGGTACTGGTGAAAAATTGGAATTCCAATCAGGGTGATCCGAATAGCGAAATTCTTGATTTATAGAGCCCGGTGAAATTTTATTTGTTGTTGAAGAATAAACACCTGACTGTACCATAACCTTTGTTGCGCCACAATCAATCCCTGCAAGGAGATTATCTTTCATTGATGTTATACCTACTTTTAAGAACATTCACTCTTTGAATTGATTCTATAATTCTGCTTTCGCTTATCTTTTTTGAATTTACTAGGTTCACAATTGCGTTAATGGATTTTGGAATAAAATCAGCGTCGTAGATTAAGTTATTGCCTAAACAGAATAGGTCTACACCAGCGTTTAGCATGAGTTCAAATGTTTCATGTAAGCTGTAGTGGTCAGAAATAGCTCTCATACTAGGGTCATCACAAATTACGGGGCCATCATATCCAAGATCTAACCTCAACATGTCATTTATGATTATCTTTGAAAGTGAGGAAGGGTAGATAGGGTCTAGTTTCTTGTCAAATGCATGAGAAATCATAACCATATCTAGGTCTCCACTTTTTATCATTTCATCAAATGGTAAAAGATCCTTGACAGTCCATGTGTCAGAAATATCGGTAAATCCCTCATGAGTATCCCCAGAGGCAGATCCTAGCCCCGGGAAATGTTTCCCACATGTAATTACCCCAGCTTGTTTATGCTGGTTGATAAAAATTCTTGAATTCTCCATTACAGTTTTTGGATCTGATGAGAAACCTCGTTTTGAATCACTTATAACTGTACCTTCGCCGTGATCAAGGTCAAGAACTGGAGCGAAATTAAGGTTAATACCAAGATCATGTAAAGTATTGGCCATTGACTTTGAAAATTGCTCTGTCATTAGTTCATTATTTAAGAGACCTATATGATTCCAAGATGGTGTTTCATCAAAACCATAAACTTTCCTAAGCCTATGGACTTCGCCACCCTCTTGGTCAATTGAAATAAGCAGACTATTATCCGCTAAAGTTTGTAGTTGACTTGTTAATTCTTTGACTTGATTAGGGGATTGAATGTTTCTCGTTCCCGAACCACCAATTTCAAGATCTTCGTCATAAAGAATTACTCCTCCAATGTTGTATTCTTGAATATATTTTGCAATATTACTTTCGGGAAGAACTTCTATTCCGCGGAAACCTGCTATAATAAGTTGTCCAATTTGTTGTTCAATAGAATTTGACATACATAAAAGATAAATTGAATAAATTAAATCGCGAATGAAAACATTTTTAACAACAATTAAAATTTCTCTTTTTTCTATTGCAGTATTAACCACTCAATTAGACTGTGTAGCCATTAAACGGAATGTCCATATTGAACCGCAATTAAAGCAACCTCTCATGACAGGACTTGATGTATTGATAGAGAATAATTGCTTACAATTAAAAGGTAAAAGAGTGGGTTTAATTACAAATCAAACGGGTGTAACTAGTAAAATGGTGCAGAATATTAATGCCTTTACTAAATCAGAAAACGTTGACCTAAAAGCCATATTTAGCCCAGAGCACGGTCTCTTTGGATCCGTTTCAGCAGGGGAAAAAATCTATAACAAAACTGACTCAGTTTATGGAATACCGCTTTATTCCCTCTATGGATATAACAAAAAGCCCAACAAGGATATGCTTAAAAATTTGGATATCTTAATTTTTGATATTCAGGATATAGGGATAAGATCATATACATATATATCAACAATGGGTTTAGCAATGGAGGCAGCTCAAGAAGAAGGACTGGAATTTATGGTTTTGGATAGGCCTAATCCTTTAGGACTTAAAAAGATTGAGGGAAATATTTTGGATATGAGTTTTAAATCATTTATAGGAAGGTATCCTATTCCATATGTTCACGGGCTCACAAGTGGGGAGTTGGCAAAAATGATTAATGAACAAGGCTGGCTTGAAGGTGGTAAGTGCAATTTAAAAATTATAAAAATGAAAAATTATAACAGGGATATAAACTACAATGATCTAGGTCTTCATTGGGTTCCGACCTCACCACATGTCCCAAATGCGAATACGCCATTATATATGGTGGCAACTGGTATAGTAGGTGAATTAGGTTTTTTTTCAAATGGCGTTGGATATACAGCACCGTTTATGACATTGGGAGCACCATGGATTAATGCAAATCAACTTGCAGAAAAAATGAATTTACTTGGCCTTGAGGGAGTTATTTTTAGACCGGTTAACTACAAACCATATTATGCCAATTACAAAGGTGATAATGTTGGAGGGATACATTTACATATTACTGATCAAGATAAGATTGATCTGATTTTAGTTCAGTTCTATTTTATGCAAGAACACAATAAACTATATCCAAATAGAAATCCCTTTATTCGGGCCTCCAAAAATCAACTAGAGATGTTTGATAAGGCTATGGGAAATGATACAATAAGAAAAACTTTTGAGAAAGACTTTATGGTTGAGGATATCGAAAGGATTTTAAAGACTGGTTTGGATGATTATCTAATTATCAAGAAAAAATATCATCTGTATGATTAAAAAATACTTACTACTTATTCTATTTATAGCTTGTTGTACTGAAGCCAGCGATCCATTTAGGTGGATTGATACATTGCCTAAACCTTGGACACTAAACGATCAAGATTTTGAATATCATTTAATGAGAATCCATGAACAATATCCTGAATTTGATTCAAGGCTAATCGCTATTAATCTTTGGCGAGTTGGTACGCCTTATGGGTTGTATTGCCTGGGTGAAGAAAATGAAAAAGACAATGATCCTGTCATTCGTTATGATTCCTCTGATTGTACGGTACATGTTCTTACGACATTGGCCTATGCAAATAGCAATAGCCTAGAAATTGCTAGAAAGAATATGATAGAAATTCACTATAAACCAAACAAACAGAATGCAAAAGTTCCAGGCTATAATTATCGTTGGCATTTCACATCTGATAGAATTTTAAACCACCCAATGAATGTAAATATCACAGAATTAATAATTGACCCAAAATTCACTGAGCAGGTAGATATTGAACTGAATAAAAAACAGAACGGACAATTTTTTTTAGATATAGACTGGTCTTTAAATGAAACTATTTCATTCATACCATCTGAAAAAATAGATGCTGGTGTTTTAAAAAAATTGCCACCTGTTTGTGGCATTGCTTTTGTGAAAAAAGACTACTTTAAATTAGGTATAGTAATTGCGCATGAAGGGTATGTTTTGAATCGTTCTAACTTAGTCCATGCATCTAGTGAGCTAAAGAAAACGGTTAACGTAGATCTATTGGATTATATAAAGCAAGATGGTAATTATATATTTGATGGTGCAATGTTCTTTGAATTAGATCCGATTAATTAAAGTAAATTGTTTCTATAGTATTTTATTAAATTACCTCTCGCCTATAATCCATTAATTAAATACTTGAGGTGCATTCTATGTCGAATTGGGATAAGGATTTATTCATTGATCATATGAGGGAACAGTGTAATAGGGAAATCGCTAAAGTCGGCGTAATGATTATTGAATTTACCGAAAAACATGCTGATGATGTATCCTGGGGACGTGGAGCTGATCATGGGACATTGACCTTCAGATGCGATACCGATGTCGGTACAATACCACTGTTTCATATGACCTCAACGGGGCAGCTGAACCTCCAGATTAATTTTATGAGGAATAAGGAGATCCCCCCAATGGTATTACGTGATGTTGTCTTAAAACTTGAAGCGAACTTTCTTCGCGACTATGATGACATAGAATATCCAAGTGATGTGTTTGTCCCAATGGATGAACTTTTCCACACTGCTAATCAGATTGAAAGATTTTTAAAAACAATGGAAGGAGCTACCTACCGCCTTAGACAATAGGCATTAGTATCAGTAGCTCTTTGCCATCTGATTTCAATATATTATAATCAAGTATTGGCGGTTTTGACTTTTTATTATCAATGAGAACTGCAATCTATTTGTTTTTTTCCCTCAATCTTGTTCTGGCTAATGGATCAGCTATTGAATTGCCAATTGGATTAACAGATGACGAAATCGCAAGGTGGGATGAAATATATTCAATGGGAAGAGATACGGATCCTCCACCTTCACCAGTTAGAAACATAGCAGAATATGAAAGAATGCAGGGTGTTTTGATACGCTTTCCTTTTGGTATATCTACTGACATTATATCTGAAATATCTCAAGACTTAATCATTTATTGTCTGGTATCTTCGAATCAGCAAAATAATGCCAATTCTATTTTGGAAAGTAGTGGTGTAAATATGGAAAATGTAGATTTTGTAATTGGATCAACAGACAGTTACTGGACCAGAGACTATGGTCCTTGGTGGATTGTCGATGGTAACAGAGACATATCAATTTCAGACTTTACCTATAACCGACCTCGACAAAATGATAATGAAGCGCCATTAAAGATGTCGAACCACTTGAATGTCCCATACTATGCTAACGATCTAATTCATGCGGGTGGAAATTACATGACCGATGGTCTAGGGATTGCGGCATCCTCAGATCTTGTTTATGAGGAAAATTTAATCTCGGATGATGATGTTGATTCAATAATGTTAGCATATTATGGAATAGATACTTACCATGTAGTTGAGGACCCAAACAATACGTA
>MDTB01054536.1_pt1 | contig 24301 bp, 22 predicted proteins | sample 811161 | NCBI WGS metagenome assembly MDTB01 (sample SAMN05326650, study PRJNA326480) | marine metagenome | isolation source: seawater | place: Mediterranean Sea | collected 2009
ATAAAAAAAATATCTTAGGTATGATGAATATTATAAATTTTTCATATATTAAGAAGGTACAAAAAATAATTTTTGCCTCAACTTTTAACGTTTACAAAGAAAATTTTAAATCGGCACAATTAAAAGAAGTATCAGAATGTGAGCCTAAATCATTATATGCAATTTCAAAGCTTGCTGCAGAAAATTATTTGAGGGTTTATGGAAATTATTTAGGTTTAAAATGGAATATATTTAGAATGTTCAACATTTATGGTCCTGGACAAGATAAAAAAAATAAGAATTTAGGAATGATTAGTATTTTTTTGAATATGGCAAAAAGCAACCCAAAGGTAATAGTAAAAGGAAGTTTAAAGAGATTTAGAGATTTTATTTATATCGATGACGTAATTGAAGCTTGGTACAAACTTGCTTTGGATAAAAAAAATTATAATCAAATTTTTAATTTAGGGTCAGGTAAAAAAACAACACTGAATATCCTATTTAAAAATATACAAAAGACTCTAGGGAAAAAAATTTATATTAAAGAAATTGGAGGAACACCTGGAGATTTTCTTGGGTGTTATGCTGATACAAAAAAAATTGAAAAATATCTTAAATTTAAATCTAAAGTAAGCCTTAGTAAGGGATTGAAACTTTTTAATAATTGGTTGGATCAATAATATGAATTTGAATTTATTAGATTGCACCCTAAGAGACGGTGGTTACTACAATAACTGGCAATTTGAGGGTAAACTTTTTAAAAGTTACGTTTCTAAATTAAAAAAATCAAATATTGACGTAATTGAGATTGGTTTCAGATTTTTTAAAAATAATACTTGCGGAAAGTTTGGATTAACTAGAGAAAGCCTGATTAAAAAACTTAAATTCAATCAAAAACAATCTTTGGCAGTTATGATAAATAGCGCCGATCTTGTGAATGAGAAAAATTTCAAAAACAAAATTAACAGTCTTTTTGTCAATAAAAACAGTTCTAAAATATCTTTAGTAAGATTTGCAACTCATTTAAAGGATATAAAAAAAATAATTCCGCAAATAAAATATGTAAAAAATTTAGGTTATAAAATCGCTATTAATTTAATGCAAATTGACAAAATTAGTAAATCTGATTTAGCAATGACATTAAAATTTTTGATCAACTCCAAATCAGTCGATGTTTTTTATTTCGCTGACTCCTTTGGAAATTTAAATACGAAAAAAGTTAAAGAGATTTGTCAAATTATAAAAAAAAACTGGAATAAAGAATTTGGTTTTCATGCTCACGATAATTGTGGACTTGCATTAAAAAATAGCTTGTGCGCAATAAATAATGGCGCTAAATGGATTGACTCAACGATCATGGGAATGGGTAGGGGTGCTGGAAATGTAAGCACAGAGGATCTATTAAAAGAAATAAAAAAAAGAAAAGAAAAAAAATATAATCTTAAACCTATTTTAGAGCTTTCTAAAAGATATTTTAAGCCTTTAAAAGAAAAATACAAATGGGGAAAGTCTAAATACTATTCTTTATCTGCTAAAAAAAATATTCATCCAAGTTACGTGCAAGAAATACTAGCTGATCAAAGATATAAAGATAATCAAATAATTGAAATTATTAATGAACTATCAAAAATGAAATCAAGTTCATTTAATCCTTTAATACTTAAAGATCTTATCAATAAAAAAGTTAACGGTGATTGGAATGCAAAAAATTGGTGTAAAAATAAAAATATTTTAATTCTTGGGCAAGGAAACAGTATTAAGGAAAATAAAAGTAAAATTCTAAAATTAATCAAAAAACAATCTTTTAAAGTTCTGTCATTAAATATAAATAAGATGATTGAAGCAAAATATATAGATAACTTCTTAGCGTGTCATGAAGCTAGAATAATGATTGACTCAAAAAAATACGATACTCATTTTGAAAAAATGATTATACCCATAGATAGATTTAAACATATTCTTAAAAGAAAATTTTCAAAAAAAATAAAAAATTATGGAATGATGGTCAAGAAAGATATTTTTAAACAGTATGAAAAATATTGTGTATTACCCAGCAACTTAGCAATTGGATATGCTATTTCACTTTGCCTTATTGGAAAATCTAAAAAAATATTTTTAGCTGGATTTGATGGTTATAAAAATAATCATATGCTAAATTTAGAAATGAATAATTTTTTTAAAATACTTAAAAAGAATAAACCGTATTTGAAAATATCAAGTATAACAAAAACAAATTATAAAATATTTTAAAAAATGATTTGTAAAATTTGCAAATTAAATAGTAGAAAAAAGTTGGTTACCGTTAGGTCTGGTGAAAAAGCTAGTATTTATTTATGTAAAAAATGTAATTTTGAATTTTTTTCACATAATCCAAAAAAGAAACTATTTTCAAATAAACTAAATATTTCTAGACTAAAACAAGCAGGATTAAAAATTCCAACTTTAAACGAAGATTTCAAAAATGGCACTTTCCAGTCAAAAATTTATATGAAAAAATATTTGAAGAAAAACGAAAAAAAAAAAAATATATTAGAAATTGGTTGCTCTTTTGGTTATTTTCTAAATTTACTTAAAAAAAGCAATTTTAAAAATATTTATGGTGTAGAAATAAATCAGACTTGTAAAAATTTTATTAATAAAAAACTTAAGATTCCTTGTTATTCCACTATAGAAGATATCGAGAAAAAAATTTTATTTGATAAAATATTTTTATTTTATAGTTTTGAATACATTTTCAAACCACAAGAATATTTAAAAAATCTTAATTCTATTTTAAAAAAAAAAGGAAAAATTTATATTATTACTCCCAATAAAAACGATGTTTTAAAAGATTTAGTTCCAAGTAGTAATTTTAAAAACTTTTTTTATGACATAAATTCAGTAAATTACTTTTCTACTTTGAGTTTAAAGAAAATAGCCCAAAATCTAAGAATTAAAAAATACTCAATAAAAACATTTCAAGGCTATAGTTTAGCAAATTTATTTCATTGGTTTTTAAATCAAAAACCAACTAGATCAAATCTGGTTGGTGAAGATAAAATTATGGATAATTTAATTAAAGATATTAGCTTAAGTAATTCTAAAGTGAAAGTTTTAAAGAGAAAAATTAATTATTTAATTAAATCAACTAATGAAAAATATAAAAAAATATTAGCTGAACATAATTTTGGTAACCAAATAATCTTTTGTATTGAAAAGAGCTAATCATTTGAGAGAACTTCAAATATTAAAGAAAATTAAAAGAATTGTTAATAAGAATGTAATTTCTGATAAAGAAATTTCTTTAAATGATTATTTTTTTTTTACTTCTTGGTCTATTTCTTTTGGGGAATGGAATTTGAGAAAAATATTGGATAAAAAATATGATTTATTATATTCAATTAAATCTCTTTTAAAATATTCCTTAAGCTACTCTATAGCTGATTTACAAAACTATAAATTATTAAATAAAACAAAAAAAAATAATAGAAAAAATTTAATAATTTCTTACACAAATAATTTAAAAATTACAAAAAATTTTGATGACTATTTTTCTTGTGAAATTAAAAACTCAAATAAAACTCATTGGTTTTTAATTAATTTAGATTATTTAAAAAATTTTAAAAAATTACCAAAAAATTTAACTCTTTTATCAAAACAAAAAAATTTATATTACCTTAATTTAAAATTTTATTTAAATATAATTAAATTCTTATTATTAATTTTATTTAACAAAAAAAAAATAAAAAATGTTCAGTTTTATGAAGCGTTAAAATTTGAAATTACTGAACTGCTAAAAAATTCAAATTTTTCGAAAGTTTATATTCCTTATGAGTCTCAGCCACATCAACATTATATAATTAAAATTATTAAATCTTTTAATGAAAAAATTAAAATAATTGGTTATTTACATTCAAGTTTGACACCATTACCAACTGATTTCTTTTATAAAAGATTTTATGAACCTGACAAACTACTTGTTCACGGGCTTAATCAAAAAGATATTTTAATTAAACATCTAGGATGGAAAAGTGGAAAAGTAAAAAATATTAACTCTTTCAGATATAATGTTAAGAGAAAAGAGTTTTTTAATAGAAAACTTTTTTTACCCTTTTCCATAAAAAATCCAACGCAATTGATTTCAAATTTAAAAATTTTTACTAAGGTCTTTAATATTGATTTAAATAAATTTAAAATTATTAATCATCCTTATATGCAAAATTCGAGAAATCATTTAAAATTTATCAAAAAAATTAGAAAGATTAAATTTGTAAACAAATATTCTAAACAAAACGATAAAAACATCTCAATAGTCGTTGGTGTTTCTGCAATTATTTTAGAAATGTTAGAAAACAACATTAAAGTTATTCATATCTGCTCCGAACCAATATATGAAAAACATTCTAATAAAATATGGAAAAATATTATTGTTACGAAATTAGACGAAGGAGTCTATATATATAAAATAAAAAAAATGAATACTTTAATAAATTTTGGAAAAAGAAATAATTTTAAAAAAATGTATAAAATTTATTAATAATTGAAACTTATGAAAAAGAATCTTAAGAGCTTAAAGGAAAAAAGATTTATTAACTTATAATTTATGAAGGTAGTAATTCTATGTGGTGGACTTGGTTCAAGATTAGGAGATGAAACAAAAAAAATTCCTAAACCGATGATAAAAATAGGTCCAAAACCTATTTTAGAACATATAATGGAAATATATAAAAAAAATGGATTTAATGATTTCATTTTAGCTACAGGTTATAAACATAATATTATAAAAAATTATTTTGAAAAAAATAAAAAATTTAAAAATATTCAAATAATTAATACTGGTGAAAAAAGTTTAACTGGAAGAAGATTATTTAGATTAAAAAAAATTCTTAAGAATGAAAAAAAGTTTATGCTTACTTATGGAGACGGTTTAACTAATCAAAAAATAAAACAATTGATAAAATTTCACGATCGAAGCGGTAAAATTGCAACTCTAACTGCAGTTAGACCGCCAGTAAGGTTTGGTGAGATAAAATTAAAAAATTCTAAAGTAATTGGATTTGCTGAAAAGCCTCAAGCTACAAATGGCTGGATAAACGGAGGTTTTTTTATTTTTGATAAAAAAATCTTTAATTTTTTTTGATAATTCAAATGTCATGCTCGAAACTAAACCAATGATGAAGCTTTTGAAAAAAAATGAACTAAGTGCATATAAACACTATGGAGAATGGCAATGTATGGATACAGTAAGGGAAAAAAAACTTTTGAATGATCTGTATAAAAAAAACAAACATTTTTGGAAATAATGAATTTATCAAAGTTTTATAAAAATAAAAAAATATTAATAACTGGAGTAACTGGCTTCAAAGGATCATGGTTAGCTTCCTGGTTGTTAATTCTTGGTGCTAAAGTGTATGGTATAGGGTACCAACCAAATCAAAATAAAAAACTTTTTTATGATCTAAATTTAAGTAAAAAAATAAATTTTAATTTAGTTGATGTTAGAAATTTAAGAAAATTTGAAAAATTAGTTAAAAAAATAAAACCTTCAATAATTTTCCATTTAGCCGCGCAACCGCTCATATACCAATCTTACAAAAAACCTTTTTTAACTTTTGATATTAACATAAATGGAACCTTAAATTTGATGGAGATAATAAGAAAAAATAGCTTTATTAAGTCTGCGGTTATTGTCACCTCCGATAAGTGTTACGAAAGCAATAATTCTACTAAGGGATTTAAGGAGACAGATAGATTAGGAGGAATTGACCCTTATAGTGCATCTAAAGCTAGCGCAGAATTAATTTCAAGAGCATATAAAAAAAGTTTTTTTGAAAACAGCAAAAAAAGATGTGGCATTTCCACTGGAAGAGCAGGAAATGTTATAGGAGGAGGTGATTGGTCATTAAATAGATTGATACCAGATACAATTATCTCTTTAAAAAGAAAAAAAGAAATTATTATAAGAAATCCAAATTATAATAGACCTTGGCAACACGTATTAGAGCCATTAAAGGGTTACTTGATTTTAGCTTTAAAACAATACGTCAATCCTCAGAAATATGCTTCTGCATGGAACTTTGGAACTAAACCAAACACATTAACAAGTGTAAAAAAAATTGTTGAATACATTATAAGTTTTTGGGGCTCTGGAAGCATGAAAGTAAAAAAAAATAAATTATATGAGCAAGTAAATTTACAATTAAATATTAAAAAGGCTCAGAAAATTTTAAAATGGAACCCTACGTATAATATTAAAGAAAGTGTAAAATTAACTACTCAGTGGTATAAAGAGATCCTTATCTTTAAAAAATCCCCGGAAAAAGTTACTCATTATCAAATAAGAAAATATATGAATGACAGTAAAATCAATTAAAGTTTTAAAGGGAAAAAGAATTAAAAATTATAAAGGAGATATAATTAAATTTATTTCAAAAAAAGATAAGGTATTTAAAAAATTTGGAGAAATTTATTTTTCTGAAATAAAAAAAAACAAAACGAAAGGTTGGAATTTTCATAAAAGATATACGTGTCTTTTAATTGTACCTTTTGGAAAAGTAGAGTTTTTAATTGCCAATCGGTTATTAAAGAAAACAAAAAAAATTATTTTAAGTGATAAAAATTGCAAAATTCTGCAAATTCCTCCAAAATATTGGTTTTGTTTTAGATCATTAGTAAAAAAATCAATTATAGCAAATATTTTGGATAATGTTCACAATTCAAACGAAACAAAAAAATCTAACATGATACAAAGTATTAAAATAAAATAACTTTTTTTATCACGTTTATATAATATTCAATAAATAGTCTTAATTTTTCAATAGTTGTCGGTCTCAAATAGTTTGATGACCATTTTATTAATTGTAATTTTTCATTTATCATAATTTTTGTTTTTGAAACCCTAAAAGTTTCTGAATTTTCATGAGGTAGTCTTGCCTTTAATAGGGTATCTTGAATAATAAAAATTTTAAATTTTTTAAATACTTTAAGATAAAAAGCATAGTCTTGTGCATATTTAAAATTTCTAGGATACTTTCCTACCTTTGAGATTAAAGATTTTTTATACATTACAGTCGAATGTGCAATAATATTTTTATACAATAATTCTCTTAAATTTTTATTTTTATAATTTATATATTCTTTTTTTACTATTTTATTTCTCTCATTTACTAATTGGCAGTTAGTAGCAACTAAATATAAATCTTGATTTTTATTAAAAGATTGAAGCTGCTTTTCCAGTCTTAATGGTAGCGAAATATCATCTGAGTCTTGGATAGCAATATATTCACCTCTGCAAAAATCTAACCCATAATTAAGACAGTTTGTTCTTCCAATATTTTTCTTTAAAAAGATTTTTTTAATTCTTTTATCTCTGAAACTTTTTAATACTTTTTTGGTATTATCGGTTGAGCCATTATCTATGGCTATCAATTCCCAATTTTTAAAGCTTTGTTTTAAAATACTATTAATTGAGTATTTTAAATAGCTCTCATGATTATAAATAGTCATTAAGACTGATATTTTAGGAATTTTCATTATAAATGAGTTACTAACATTAATTTAATTAATATTGAAATACTTAAAATAGTTTATAAAAATTTAATTTTAATTGATGAATATATTGAATTTAAAGCAAATTTATGAATAGAAAGTATATATCACTAAAAAATTTCTTTTTGTTATTTTTTTCAACGTCTTATGTGTTTGGCTTTTTGTTAAGAGAGAATATAGCTGGTGGTGCTGAAGATGATTTTTTAAATTTTACCTGGCCAGTAATTATTTCATTTAAACAAGATTTTCTTTATACAATCGAAAATTACGGATCTTTCGGAGAAGGAAGTTTTCCATTATTTCATATAATAAATGCTTATTTAAATCCCTTTTCATTTAATCAAATTTACTTTCAAGCTTCTATTGCGGTAATTTCAACATTAAACGTCATAGTATTTTCCCAAATAATTGAAGAAAAATTTAAATTAAAAAAGATAGATGCAATATTGTATTCTAGTATTTTTTTAATATTGCCTTTTTTTAGATCTTCAGCATTTTGGGGAATAACTGAGAATTTTGGATGGTTATTTTTACTTCTATCAATTAAATATTATAATTTAACAAATCAAACAAATAAAAATGAAGATATCAAATTTATCTTTCTAACTTGCTTGTTTTCAAGTATGGCGCTTTACATAAGACCATATTTAATTTTTTTTCCAATATTTGTAGTTATAAAATCATTGATATTTAAAGAATTAAGATTATTAAAATTTTTTGTATTATTTTACTTAATATTCTCCATTCCCGGTCTACAATTAATTTATGTGTGGGAAGGAATTTTCAAGATAGGCGATGATATTAATTTAATGCAAGATTATCATAATCCAAAATTTGTCTTAAAAAACTTACCAATTTTTTTTTCTTTATTTTTGTTTTATTTTTTGCCTTTTGAACTTTGTCAAAAATTCAAGTCAAATAAAAAAGATATTATATATTTTATAATTTTCTTTTCGATACTTTTAATTTTAAATCATTTAGGTTATTTAGATTACCTTAAATCAATTGAGCTTGGAGGCGGTATATTTTTAAAATTAAATAATATTTTATTTAAAGATAATTTATTTTTTTTTCTTGCAGTATCATCTTTGGGAATTGTTAAAATTTTAAAATATTACAGTCTAGGTAAAAAAAATACGATACTGTTCATTTGTCTATTAATATTTTGTTTCCCCAAATTTATTTTGCAAGAATATCTTGAGCCATTGTTTTTAATAGTTCTTTTTACATTAATTGATTTAAAAAAAAACCAATTAGAACTATTTAATCAAAAAAATACGATTTTTACATTTTGCTCATATTTTTCAATTTATTATATAGGTAGCTTTCTCTATAGGTATTTTTATATATAAAATTAACTGATTATTTTTGGAACTGGTAAAGGAATGATAAACTTTCCTTTATATCCATTTTTTTTAAAGACTTTAATTAGTGTATCAGATATATGCCAAGATAATAATAAAAGGTAATTTGGCTTTTGTTTTTTGATAATTTTTTCGTTTACTATCGGTATATTTGTTCCTGGCATGTATTTGCCTATTTTATAAGACCCTTTAATTTCTAAAATATTTTTAATTATATCTTCATTTAATCCTACATAGTTTACAAGAGTAGCTGCACGTGATGGAGCTCCTACTCCAAAGATTGTTTTATTGTCCGCTCTTATTTTTTGTAACAATGAATAAAGTTTTACTTTAGATGAAACAACATCATTCTTGAATTTAATAAATGTTTTTTTTGTTAAAAATTTTTTTTCAAATTTTAATATTTTTTTAACAGAAGAATGTGTTTTAAAAACATTATCTCTTGCAACATATACCCTAATAGAACCTCCATGAGTTGAAATTTTTTTTGCATAAAAAATTTTTAATTTATATTTTCTAAATAGATAATTTAAACTTGTAAGGGAATAGTATCTCATATGTTCGTGATATATTGTGTCGTATTGAACTGTTTTTATTAAGGAAACTAAATAGTGAGATTCTGAAATAAATACTCCTTTTTTATCCAATATTTTTAAAATATTCTTCATAACTTTATCCACATCATCAATATGTGCAAATACATTAGTTGCTGTAATCAACTTTGCTTTCCCATATTTTTTTAAAATATGTTTGGCAGTAGAATTATCAAAGTATTTTATCAGAGTATTTATTCCTCTTTTAATAGCCAATCTTCCAATTAGTTCAGGTGTAACACCTAAAACCCTATGTTTATTCTTAAAATTACTTAGCAAGTTCCCATCATTTGAACCAATATCAATGATAAGATCTTCTTTTTTCATTTTTAATATTTTTAAACTTTCATCATAAAGTTCTTTAAAGTTATCTCTTAAAATTTTTGTTGTGCTACTGGTATAAGGATATTCCTTTGGAAAAATAATCTCCTTATTCACAATAGTACCAAGTTGAGCTAAATTTGAGCTCTTTGAATACATTAATTCAGCGGGAAAAAAAATTTCCTCTTTTTTTCTTGAATTTATTGGCTGATAATCATTTACCGGCGGTAAAAAACCTAAAGATAGGATTCTTTTAAGATCTTTTTTTTTTGATATTTGACACCTATCAATTGTTTTTGATTTACTATTCATATAAATAAAAATTTTAAAATATATGTTTATTTAAATCATTTTTATGCTTAACAAAAGACAAATATCAATTGTTGGAGGTGCTGGCCATGTCGGATTTCCTTTAGGATTGATTTTTAGTGAAAAAAATTTTCAAGTTAATTTAATAGACAAAGATAAATATAACTCAAAAAAAATAAATGCTGGTTTTAGCCCATTCCTGGAAGAAGGTAGCGGTACCTTATTAAAAAAAATGATAAGACTAAAGAGAATAAAAGCAACAGATGATTTAAGTCAAATAAAAAAAAGTAAATATATAATTATTTGCATTGGAACACCTATCGATAATAAACTGAGCCCAGAGATTAAAAATTTCTTGGATTTTTTTAAAATTTTAAAAAAATATTTGAGTAAAGATCAGCAAGTAATTATAAGAAGTTCAGTTTACCCTGGGATTTGTGAAAAAGTTTATAAAATAATTAAATCTAAAACAAAAAATCTAAGTTATTGTCCAGAAAGAATAGTTCAAGGTAAATCCATAAAGGAGTTGCCAAATATTTCTCAATTAGTATCTGGTAAAAATAAAAAAAGTATTTCAGAAGCGTCCAAGTTATTTAAGACTATTACAAAAAAAATTATTCAAGTTAAAATAATTGAGGCTGAATTAATAAAATTATTTTCTAATGCCTATAGGTACGTTCATTTTGCAATTTCAAACCAATTTTACATGATTTGTAAAGATCAAAAATTAGACTTCTTTAAAATAAGAGAAATTATGAAAGACGGATATAAAAGAAATGCTCATATTCCAATGTCAGGGTTTACTGCTGGACCATGTTTATTAAAAGACACAATGCAATTGTCATCTTTTTATAACAAAAAATTTTCACTAGGTCATTCTGCCATGAGTGTAAATGAGGGTATGCCAAAATTTATTTATGATGATCTTAAAAAAAATAATAATTTAAAAAATAAAACTATTGGACTGTTAGGCCTTACATTTAAGGCTGATTGTGATGACATAAGAGACTCTTTAGCTATAAAACTTTTAAAGTATCTACAGAAAAAAAAAATTAAGGTTTTGTATACAGATGAGTTTTGTAAATATAAAGGTTTAATTAAAAAAGAGGAATTAATAAAAAGATCTGACATTATTATAATTTCTACACCTCATAGTGCTTATAAAAAAATAAAGGTTAGTAAAAAAAAGACTCTAGTCGATATTTGGGGACTTATTCATTAGTTTTAATTGTCCTAGCTGGAACTCCAGCGACAATATCAAAGTTCTTCACATCTTGTAATACTACCGCGCCCGCTCCAATAATTGACCCTTTTCCAATTTTAATATTTTGTTTGATTGTAGAGTTGGCACCAATATACGAATACTTTCCAACTTTAACATTACCTAATAATAATGCTTTCGGTCCAATCGTTGCATAATCATCAATATTGCAGTCGTGATGTATTTGACTATTTATATTTATTTTTACACCATTACCAATTTTGACGTTTGGCATTATTTTTGAATAATTCTGAATTATAATACCAAATTTCGATTTAATATTTTTTTTTGAAGATTTTGAGATAACAATATTTTTAAACAAAAGGTTTTTGCAATTTTTTTTATAAATTGATGTCAACAATTTTTCTCTTACTACACCATCATCAATAGTTATAACTACTTGAGGATTAAATTTTTTTTTGATTTCTAACCAATTTCTTAAATTGTGATCTCCAATTCTTTTTTTTCTATTAATTATAGAATAATATTTTTTATCTTCTGAAAAATATCCTAAGAAATTAGAAGACTTGCCCTCAATCAAGTCAATAAAATCATTATCAACACCAACTAAACAAAATTTTTTTCCTACCATATTTGAACTATATTCTAATGTTAATTACTTTCAAGAATGGAAAATTTTATATATAAACTAACCAATTATAAATCAAAATTTCATGACTAAAATCAGCATAAAAAAAATAGATTTTTGGGAGCCAATAATTGGCAATCAAGAACTTAACAATATAAAAAAAGTTTTAAAAATGAAATGGCCGAATGAAGGTCATTTTACAAGATTACTTGAAAAAAAAGTTGAAAAAATAATCAAAGTAAAACATGCTATTTGTGTTACAAGTGGAACTATAAGCATTTTTTTAGCACTCAAATCTTTAAACATTGGCGAAAGGGACGAAGTAATAGTACCTGATATTACATTTGGAGCTACAGCTATGGCTGTAAAACTGGCGGGTGCAAAATTAGTTATAGTTGATGTAAATGAAAATGATTTAGGTTTTGATTTAAAAAAATTAAAAAAAAAAATTAATAAAAAAACAAAAGCAATTATTCCTGTTCATATTTCAGGAAGAGGTGCTGATATTAAATCAATAAAAAAGATTATAAAGAATAAGCGTATTAAAATCATCGAAGATGCAGCAGAAGCTCTTTTTTCCAAATCAAATAAAAAATTCTTAGGCACTATTGGAGATTTAGGATGCTTTTCATTAACTGCCAGTAAAACAATCACTACTGGGCAAGGAGGAATTATTGTTACAAATAATTCAAAACTTTATAGAAAAATTAAACTTTTAAAAAACCAAGGTATTGAAGGTAGATCAGATGGAGGAAATGTAAAACATACATGTGTTGGGTTTAATTTTAAATATACTAATTTACAAGCAGCTATGGGGTTGGCACAAATTGATACAATAAAGGACAGAGCAAAAAAATTAATTAGAATTAACAAATTATATTCAAAAAAACTTAGTAACTTAAAGGAGATTTCTGTTCTCAAATTTAAATTTGACAAAGGAGAAGTTCCATTATGGACAGACGTAATTGTAAAAAAAAATAGAGATAATCTAATAAAATTTTTAAAAAAAAATCATATTGAATGTAGGAAGTTTTGGTATCCTTTGCATCAACAAAGACCTTTTAAAGATTCAAACAAATATTTTGAAACCTCAACATTAATTTCAAAAAAACTATTTTGGCTTCCATCCTCAATGAATTTAACTGAAAAAAAAATTAATTATATTTGTAATTTGATTAAAATGTTTTACAGAAAAGATGAATAAAAACTTATCAATAATTTTACCAGTATATAATGAAAAAGAAAGCTTATCATTAATGATTAAAATTTTAAATTCTACATTGGAATTTGAAAATGAAATTATTATTGTTTATGACTCTGATCAAGATAATTCTATTCCAGTTGCAAAAAAATTACAAAGCCAATTTAAAAATATACTTTTAGTCCATAACACTTTAGGCAAAGGTGTGAAATACGCTCTTAAAGCTGGAATAAATAAATCAAAATTTGAAAATATTTTAATTACTGCTGTTGATGAAATATTCCCAATTATCTCAATAGATAAAATGTTGAATATGTTAGTAAAAGAAAATTATGATTTTGTGAGTGGGACGAGATATAAAAATGGCGGTAAAAGGCTTGGCGGATCTTTAGTAGGACATTTTTTGTCAATATCAGCAAATAAATCATTTAGTCTTTTAACAAACTTTCCTCTTTCAGATTTAACTACTGGAATAAAAATGTTTAAAAAAGATTTTTTTCAAAAAGTTGAAATTTCATCTAATCCGATCGGGTGGGTATTTGCATTTGAATTGTCAATTAGAGCATACATTATGAACTTAAAAATAGGAGAGGTGCCATTAATTTCAGTAGATAGACTTTTTGGAGGGGAGTCCACATTTAGGTTGGGAAAATGGGTAAAAGAGTATTTAAAGTGCTATTTTTGGGGTCTTAAAAAAATTTACAAAAAAAAATGAAAAGTAAAACTTTACTTATTGGCGGTTCAGGTAATTTAGGATCAGAGATAATAAAATCAAATTTATTCAATAATATTGTCGCTCCTTCAAAAAAAAAACTAAATATTTTATTTACTGATCAAATCAGAAATATTTTACACAGATATAATCCAAAAATTATTATTCATTGTGCATCTTTAGCCAGAATGAAGAAATGTGAAAAAGATAAGGCAAAAGCTATAAATAATAATATTTTTGGAACTTTTAATTTAGTTAAACAAATTCTAGAATTTCAACAAACTAAGAAAAAAAAAATTAAATTAATTTATATTTCATCAGATGCAGTATATCCATCGACTAAAGGAAATTATAAAGAAACCTCTAAACTTGGACCTTATAATGTTTATGGTTGGACTAAACTTTCTGCAGAGTTTTTAGTAAAAATTCTTAGCGATTATATGATAATAAGAACAAGATTTTATATTAAAAAAAAAATTAATTATAAATATTCTGCATCTGATATTTTTACATCACAAATAGATATCGAACAATTACCTAAATATATAAAACTTCTATTAAAGGAAAACTACAATGGAGAAATTAATGTTGGTGGAAAAAAAAATTTCAGATTTTAGATTATATAAAAAGATAAGACCTAAATTAAAAGCTTTCAAAAGAAAAAATTTGATTAGAAACTTAAAATTTGAAATAGCTAAAGATGCTTCGCTTAATTTGAAAAACTTTTATAAAATTAAAAGAAAATATGAATAATTCATCCTTAGATTTAGTTGTTCCAATTTATAATGAGGGGAAAAAAATTGTAGAACTTCTAAGTAAATTTCAAAATAATATTAAAACTAATTTTAGAGTACTATTATGTTATGACGAAGATAATGATAATGTTTTTCAATATCTTAACAATATTCAGAATTTAAATTTCACAGTAAAGTTTGTTAAAAATCAAGAAAGTGGTCCTTGTGCAGCAATTAAACAAGGACTATATTACGGGAGGTCAGATTGTGTAATAGTTTATCCTGCCGATGATTTTTTAAATTTTAATATAATTGACAAAATGTTTGAAGCATATGAAGAAGGCAATGATATAGTTGTAGCTAGTAGATTTATGAAAGGAGGCTCTATGAAAGGATGTCCTTTAATAAAATCAATTTTGGTAAGATTAGCTTCAGCTACCTTATTTATGTTTTCCAGTATTCCTGTGCAAGATGCTAGCAATGGATTTAGGTTATTTTCAAGAAAACTCCTAAATTCTGTTAACATAGAATCAAAACTTGGTTTTGCTTATTCTTTAGAACTTTTAGCTAAAGGAAATAGATTAGGTTTCAAAATTAAGGAGATACCCGCGCAATGGGAGGAAAGAAGTGAAGGCTCAAGTAGATTTAAGGTTTTTAAATGGCTTCCCGACTATTTAAAATGGTATTTTTATGGATTAGAAACTACTTGGTTTAGGAAAAAATATAAAAAATAAAATTTAATATGAAAAAAAAAACTTATTTAGTTACAGGCGGCACAGGCTTTATTGGGTCATACATAGTTAAATTATTAATTAAAAAAAAATATAAAGTTATAGTTTTCGACAATAACTCTAGAGGCCACCTTACAAAACTAAGAGGTTATGAAAAAAAATTCAAATTTATTAAAGGAGATATACGAAATTCAGAACAAGTTGATGCTGCCTTTAAGAATGTAGATGCTGTAGTGCATTTAGCTTATGTAAATGGGACAAAATATTTCTATAAACATCCAGTTAAAATTTTAGAAATCGCCATCAAAGGAGTCGTTAATGTAATAGAGGCATGTATTAAAAATAAGATTAAAGAAATTTATCTTGCCTCAAGTTCTGAGGTTTATCAGACACCACTTAAAGTTCCCACAGATGAAAAAGAGATGCTTAAAATACCTAATATATATAATCCAAGATATTCATATGGGGGAGGAAAAATATTAACAGAGTTAATGGGCATTCATTACGGAAAAAAATTTTTTAAAAAATTAGTAATATTCAGACCTCATAATGTTTATGGCCCTGACATGGGCAACGAACACGTTGTTCCAGAATTAATTAATAGATTTAAAAATTTAAAAGGAAATAATTTTAAAATACAGGGAACAGGCAGTGAGATAAGATCATTTATTTATATTGATGATTTTATAGATGCTTTTGAAATTTTGATTAAAAAAGGAAAACATTTACAAATTTATAATATTGGAACATCTGAAAAACTCACTATTAAAAAGTTAGTTCAAAAATTATCAAAGCTTTTAAATAAAAAAATTAAGATAAAAAAAACTAGATTACAAACAGGTGGTACAAAAATTAGAATTCCAAATATTTCGATCATAAAAAAACTAGGTTTTAAACAAAAATATAAAATTGATTTTGGCTTGAAAAAAACAATAAATTTTTATTATAAAGATGAATTATTTTAAAATTGGAATAATTTTAATTTTGATTTTAATATTAATTATTTTATTTTATACTAATTTAAATATTATAATTTTATTAGTAGAACAAATTTTTAATAAAATAACTGAAATCAAAAAAGAGGATTATATAATATTTATATTTACGTTATTTTTAATAAACTTTATTTACTTTCTAACACCCATCCCAACATTTTTTTTAATAATTTTTAATGGATATGTTTTAGGTTTGTATGGCTTTCTTTTAAGTTTTTCAATTATTGTATTATGTTCTATTTTATTATTCAGTTTAATAAAAAATAATAAATATATATTAAGCTTTAATTATTTAAAAAATTTAAAAAAAAAAATTAATAAGAATAAGAACAATGATTTAAATTTTTTTATAATTGCGTCAAGTAGATATGTTTTACCTTATTTTCTTCATAATATATTTTTTGGCGCTATATTAAAAAATACAAAAATATTTTTATATGCTATTTTTCTAGCAGAAATACCTATAATACTAATTTTAAATAATGTTGGCGCCCAACTGAGCAATGTTACAGAAATAGGTGAAATAAATGTAAACAATATATTAAAAAGCAAGAATTTGATTACGTTTGTTTCAATTTTTTTATTGTTGTTTATTTCTCATAGAGCATCTAAATACATAAAAAACAAAATTTAAAAAATTAAATGTGCGGAATTTTTGGAATACATTTTAAGAATATTTCATTAAACAGAAAAGATCTTAAAAAAAATATAGAGATATTGACCAAGCTCAGTCGAAAAAGAGGCCAGGATACATTTGGACTTTCGATTTCACACAACAATAATGAAAAAATTTTTAAAGTAAATTGTGATCCATTAGAAAGCATAAAAAGAAAAGACTATTTAAAGTATTTAGATTCTATTTTTTTTTCGGTAGATCATTTGAAGCCATTTTCTGTAATAGGACAAACTAGGTTGGTTACAAATGGAACTAAATTTTTGTCAAAAAATAATCAACCAATTATCACAGATAATATCATAGGAGTACACAATGGGATTATTATAAATAACAATATTGAAAATCAAAAAGAGTATAAATCTAATTTTGAAGGTTATAATTCTAAGAGTGACTCTTTAAGTTTGTTTGAAAATTTAAGTGAACTATTTGCAAATAACCAAGAGAGGTTTTTAGAAAATTATTATAAATATTTAAATGAAATTGATGGAAACTACTCAATTTCATTCAGATTACCATCTTTAAAGTTAAATTTTCTAGCATCTAACTGTGGATCATTATATTATTCAATTACAAAAGATAATCTCTTTTTCGCATCGGAAAAAACAATTTTAGAAGACTTCTTAAAAAAAACCAATATTGTAAATTCTCAAGAAAATTTTGAAATAATTCAAATCAAAAATAAAAGTATAATCTTTGATGACAATTTAGAAATATTAGATTTTAACAAAAACTTTGAAAAAAAATTTAATATTTTGAAAACTGAATTCAAATTATTTGATAATGTGTCTGAAGAAAATAATCGAAGAGAAAATTTAAAAAAATGTTCTAAATGTATTCTTCCCTCTACTTACCCTTTTATTGAGTTTGATAATGAAGGTGTATCCAACTATTTTAAGAATTATAAAAAACAAGACTTTTTAGGTGATGAAAAACTTTTTGAAATTTTAGATAAATATAGATCAAAGAACGGCGAGCCGGATTGCGTAGTTGGACTAAGTGGAGGAAGAGACAGTAGTTATGGACTTCATTTGCTTAAAACAAAATTTAAAATGAATCCGATTGCGTTTACTTATGATTGGGGTTTAACCACTGATGTTTCGAGAGTAAACCAATCTAAAATTTGTGGAAAGCTTGGCATTGAACACATTATAAGATCTGCAAATATAAATAAAAAAAGAAATTATGTAAGAAATAATATAATGGCTTGGCTAAAAAAACCTCATTTAGGCATGTTACCAGTTGTTCAAGCCGGTGATAAACCTTTTATGGATTATGGAGATATTATTGCAAAAAAAAATAAAATTAGACTTGTTGTACAGTTTACAGGTTATCAACTAGAACAAAGAGAATTTTTTTTAGGATTTGCTGGAATAAATCAATCTCTTAAAAATAATCAAAGAATGTCATCTTACAGCTTACTAAACAAGTTAAGAATGTTTTATTTTTATTCAACACAAAGTATTATTAACCCTAGTTATCTCAATGCTGCTCTGTGGGATAATTTTAAAGGATTCATTTCTAGTTTCGTGAGAAAAGAGAATTCATTACATTTTTATAATTATGTTAAATGGAACGAAAAAGAGATGGTAGATACTTTATTAAAAGAATACAACTGGATGAGCGATTATGCCTACGGAAAAAACCAGTGGAGAATGGGAGATGGTCAAACCACTTTTAATAATTTTATTTATTATACTTTAGCAGGATTTTCTGAATTTGATAATTTTAGATCAAATCAGGTTTGTGAAGGTTTTATTAATAGAGATGAAGCATTAGAATTAGCTAAAAAAGACAATAATTTTAAATATGATACTTTAAAAAATTTTAGTGAAATCATAGGTTTTAATCTTGATGATGTACTATCAAAAATTATTTCTTTACCGAAGTTATACTAATTATCACCTTTAATAGCTCGATAAAAATTTCAAAATTTTTTTTAAAGTTTAATAATTTAATAGAAGATTTATCTGAAATTTTATATGTAACAGGTATCGAAACTATTTTTTTTGCTTTTTTCGTGTAAAGACTAATAAGTTCAATATCTAAAAAAAACTTTTTTGAGATAAATTTATATTTATTAAAATTTTTAATTTTTTTAAAGCCCTTTAAACCGGCTTGCGTATCAATACTCCCACTTTCCAAATTCATGAAAATTTTTAATATCAAGCTTATAATATAACCAATAAAATAACGGAAAATTTTATAAGTATTTAAATTTTGATAAATAATTTTACTTTTTTTATGCCTTCTATTTATATAAATAAAATCAACTCCTTTTCGCAATAGATTAATTACATTATTAATTTTTGAAAAATACGGAAGATCACTATCAATTAATATTATATTTTCATATTTTGACTTTTTAATTCCTTTTTTAATTGAAAAAGATTTTCCTTGATTTGTCTTATTATTAATCAAAATCAGATTATATTTTTTTGTAATTTTTTTTATTTCTGAATATGTTTTATCTTTACTTCCATCATTAATTATTATTATTTCATATTTTATTGAAATTTTTTTTAACTTTTTTATTAATAATTTAAGATTTTTTTTAATAATTTTTTCATCATTATAAGCCGGTATAATTATTGAAAATAAATCCATATTAACCTTTTAAAATAATTGAATTCAATAGAATTCCTAATTTTCTAGCGTCAGGACTTTCAAATAAATCATAGGGAGACACCAATCCATCAAATTCAAAATTAATAATAAATTTATTCTTGTTATTTAAAGAATACTTTATTGGAATTTTAATAACGTCATGGTCGATTATTTTTATTTTTTTATGAAAAATATTGTTTAAATATATTGATAAATCATAATTTTCTTTTTTATTTTTTGAATATGGAGAATAAGAAATTTCTAATTCGTAATCTTTTTTGTTATTTTCAGAAAGTTCAAAAAATAAAAATGCATTTTTCCCTTCAGACCAAACACCTTTATTCTCAAAATTATGAGTCCAGCCAAAACCTAAAAAATTGTCTTTAAAATTTAAATTATATTTTTCATTTAAATTAATTTTATCAAAGTTAATCTTTTCAAGTTTTTTTACGTCTGATTTAGTCATAAGTTCTTTTTTTCCTGGTAAAATAATCCAAAAATTATCTCTATTAAAAAAACCGTAGTTTTTTTCAAGCAATTGAAACTTTAATTGCTTTAAATGTTCTAAATTATCAATAATATAAGCTGTATTTGGATCAAGTCTGTAATTTTTAATTTTATTAGCAAGATTGTAGCGTACTGAAGCAGCTTTCTCTCTATCCATAGCAGCGTTTAATATAATATCTGTTTTTATCGAGTCCATTTTACTTATCGGTAAACTTGCATTAGAAAAAATAGAGCCGTAGTTATGAAAGAGGTAAGTTGTTCTCAAATTATCAAAATTTTCGTCAATATATTTCCAAATAGGATCTTCATATTCTCTTTGATTTACTATTTTATTTGAAAATACGTTATTTTTTAATCCAACTGAAATATCGAGAGCTTGAATAAAAATAAAAATTATAATGAATAAGATCGAATAAAACTTAGAAAAATTTTTATAAATAATTATTGTTGCAAAAAAAATTAAAACATAAATCAAAGGCCAAGAAAATCTTCCTGTAGATGAAAATATACTTAATAATCCAAATAAGTAATTTGGCAACGTAGGATTTAAAATCTCATTCCCTAAAATTGAAATATTACTTGTTAATGCCCATAAAAATAAAACAATTAGAGATAAATTTTTTATTCTAAAAAAAAATATATTATTTGTATATAATCTTCTTTTAAATTTATTATTTAAAAAAATTAATAAAGAAAATAAAATTAATATAATATTTCCCAATCCGATATAGGTATAACCCTCAAAATGAGTCCCAGGAAGATCTTTTAGAAAAATTGACCATGAAGATTGATCACCATCAATTTTTGGGTCTAAAAAACTTAATAAATCAATTTTAAATAAACCGTATCCGCTTGAGACCGCATTAATTGGTGCAGATTCAAAATATCCAATTATAAACATTATAAATAAAAGAAAAGATATTACAGAAATAAATTGAAAGAATTTTTTTTTAAATTTTTTATTTTTAATACAATGATCTAGAACGTCAAAAAAATATATTATCAAAATCATTAACGTAAAATAAAGATGAACTAGAAGAGACAAAAAAATTAGAAAGTACCAATGTTTAACTTTTCTGTTTTCCTCGACAAAATAAGCAACGTAAATAGAGTATAAAATTAGCCATTGTCCTCCCAAAGAAAAATGGTGAGTCATTCTGTAAAGCAAAAAAGGTATTAGAAGAAAAAGAAAACTGGACAGGAATGAGTATAACTTATCTTTTGTAATATTATTTATAAGTAAATAGCTAAAGAATAATTGTAAAAAAAAGCTGATGAATACCCATAGGCTAAAATATTGGAAATTCTGATTAATTAGTTGTTTAAATATTTTAAAAGTAATTGCTAATAAAGGAATATTATCTGTAAAGATTATTGAGTTAGCAATTTCTAAACCATAGTTTGGATTTTTTCCCAAGGGAAATCTCCAAATATCATTTAAAAAAAACTTCCAACTAAGTTGAGCATTAGTGAGATCTCCGGATCCATAAAGCCAATTTGTATTATGAAACCAAAAGTTATCTTTTCCTACAAAAAAAAGGGAAAATGCTAAAGCAATTAAAAAATACAATATTATAAAATAAGAATGTTTTGATAACATTTATACTTGACCTTTTCTTTCAATATTTAAAAGTGCTATTGAAATCCATAATAGTGACCCATTCCAGGTAGTAAAAAAACTTCCTGTTGATTTAAAGGGAAATATTTCTACTAAGAAATTTAATACTAATAATGAAAGAATTATCTTTTGACTACTTAAAAAATTACTACTTAAAATCAAACTAATTTTTTTCCATAAAAATAAAATAACAAAAATTGATAATAAAATAAATCCAATAAGACCAGTATCATGAAGGACTTCTAAATGATAATTATGAGGATGTGTAGAACAGAGAGTATTTTTTTGATCTAAAAAATTTTTACAATTATATCTAAATGATTTGACTCCATTGCCAAGCCATAAGTTTTTTTTAAAAGATTGGTAAGTTGTAACGTATATTTTTAGGTGATTAGGCAGGCTAGCTTGTATTTCATCATTCTTATCTTTAGAAATAATATTATTATCTGAAAAACTATTAAGATTATCTAATTTAATAATTTTAGTAATTTTATATATAAAACCCTGATATCTTAAATTAATCTGGTTGTCATTGTTATAAAAATAATAAAAGAAAGGAATAAGAAAGATTAAAGATAAAATTAAATTTTTTCTAAAACGTCTAAAAAAAATTATTAAAAAAATGGTTGAAGAAATTAAAATCAAAAATGAAATTCTATTACTCGCTACGTACGATGCAAAAATAATTACGATGAAAGATAAAATAACTTTATAGTTATTTTCTTTATTATTTAGATAAAAAATTAGAAAAATTGAGATAAGAGAAAAAATATATATTTTTTGCAAAAAAGATCCTGCTATGGCTTCATGTTCAAAAATACCAGTAATCCTTCCTTCCCATGGTTCATAACCTAAGATATTTTTTCCAATAAAGAATTGTAATGCTAAGTCTAAAGAAATTAATATTATTAACAAATAACAAACATGTGAAAAATATTTAACCTCTATTTTTTTGTTAAATATTAAAGTTTCAATTAATAAGTATAAAAAATAGAATCTTAATAAAAAAATTGATTTATAAAAATTTTTCTCTCCAATTAAATCAATATTAATAAGAGAAGATAATATACATACAATGAAAAATGATAATAAGACCAGATTTGTTAAATTGAATATAATTTTTATCTTATTTAAAAATAAATAAATTAATCCTAAAATTAAAAATAATATGATATTAAGATTAACTACTAAGCTACCTATAACAAATGATACAGGAAGAGAGTAAAATAATATTCTTAATAGAGGTAAAAAAAAGTGATTTTTTATATTCATCTAAAGTTTTATGATAAAAGTTAATAATTATTTCTATAATATATTTTGGATTATTTCCATTTCAATAATTTTAAGGCTATTTCTCTTAAATGATTTTGGTGATACTAAACTTGATAATGAGTGGGGAACATTATTTTACAATTTAAAATACAATAAAATATTCGCTTTTAGATCCTTTGATGGTGTATTAGTACCCACAGTTTATATGCCACCGCTTTACGCATATTTTATACTTTGGATTGATATTTTATTTGTAAACAATGAAAATTATCTAATAAATACAATTTTAATAATTCAAATATTTTTATCAGCAGTTTCAATTTTTATTTTTTATAAAATTAATTTATTTTTTTTCTCAAATAAAATTAGTCTTTTTTCCTCTTTTTTGTTTTGTATATTTCCATTGTATGTATACTCAAGTTTACAAATTTCATCAGTTTCTATTCAAATATTTTTAGGCTTAATTTTTCTTTTTTTAATTTTGAAAATAATGAACGGAAAAAATAATTATAAAATATTATTTATTCTCGGATTTATTACCGGATTATGTATGTTGCTAAGAGGAGAGTTTATTATAATATTTCTCTTTTCTTTAATATATTTAAAAAGTTTAAAACAAATTAATACAAAAAAATTTTTAATAATTATTTTAACAACAGTTATAACAATAAGCCCCTATTTAATAAGAAATTATTTAAATTTTGATAAAGTAACTATTACAAAATCTTTCGGTTATAATCTATGGAAGGGCAACAATATAGATGCAACCGTTGAAGGATCTGAGAGTGCCTTAGCTTTTCAATCAGGAGACATAAGTGAAAAAATAAATCAAATTAACATAGATAATTACTATGATTTTAATTTTGATAAAATTTTTTTAAATTATTCTTTAGAGTTAATTCGCCAAGATCCATTTCTGTTTGTAGAAAGGTATGTCAAAAAATTCTTTTCATTTTTATTTTTTAATTTTAATTCGGAATACCCAAATTACTATAACTTGTTTAATATTATTCCATTAATTTTATTAACAATTATTTTCATACCTAGTGTTATTTTTTCCTATCAAAAAAACACAACTTATTATTATTTAATCCTTAAGCTTTTATTAACTGTTGGAATTTTCTCTCTTTTTTTCATTTTACCTAGATACAAATTAATAATTTTACCAATTCAATTAATACTGATAAATTTTTTAATTGTTAAAATCTTAAATTTTATGAAAAAAAATTAGGGCGTGTAGTTCAGTGGTAGAACGCTTCGTTGACATCGAAGAGGTCATAAGTTCAATTCTTATCACGCCCACCAAAA
>MDTB01018406.1_pt1 | contig 24297 bp, 24 predicted proteins | sample 811161 | NCBI WGS metagenome assembly MDTB01 (sample SAMN05326650, study PRJNA326480) | marine metagenome | isolation source: seawater | place: Mediterranean Sea | collected 2009
TAAAAACAATTTTTTTATACATGAAAATAATTTCATAAAAAAAAATTTAAAAATAAGAAAAAAGGATAAAATTTTAAATATTATATATAACAAAATCAAAGTTGGTGATTTAATTTATGATCATTATCTCAGATTTTTTAAACAAACTACCTTTAAAATAAACGACGTAAATTCATTCAAAAAAATTCTTAATTATACAAAAAATATGTTCGAAAATCTTTCGAATATAAAAAAAGAATTAGGAAATAATATTAAATACTATTTTACTCAACAAACACCATATCTACATCATGGTATACCTTTAAGATTTTTTTTAAAAAATAAAATAAAAGTAATAGGTGGTCATGAGGATATAAATACTTTTATCAAAAAGTATACCCAGCAGTGGCCTCTTCAGAATCGAGATATATACACTATAAGATCAGAATTTAAAAAATTAAATAAGAAAAATAAAAAAATTCGATTAGCCTCTAAAATATTAAATAATAAATTTAGAGGAAAAACAGTTAGGGAACATTATCAAATACAAAATCCATACTTAGCAAGTAAAACAAAAATTATTAATTTAGATATTATAATTTTTTTACCTGGTTTTGATGATGCACCACACTGTTATGGTAATCATGTATTTAATGATTTTAACGAATGGATCTATGAAACATTAAATTTTTTATCGGATACAGGTTTTAGAGTAGCAATAAAGCCACATCCTTTTACCACATGGGGAAGTCAAGTTTTTATAGAAGAGCTTAAAAATAAATTTCCTAATTTTACTTGGCTCGAAAAAACCGCATCAAATAAAAATATATTAAAAAAAAAACCATTTTTGTGTATTAATCCTTATGGAACTGTTCTACACGAAATGGCATTTAACAAAGTGGTTTCAATTGCAACTGGACCAAATCCATATATAAAATATAATTTTGTTCTTACACCAAAAACAAAAAAAGAATATTTTAAATTTTTAAAATTAGGAATTAATAAAAAGCTTAAACTACCCAAGAACTATAAAAAAGAGATTTTAGAGTGGTATTATATGTATTATTTACACAACGATGATTTGTTTGAAAACTTTTCAAGAAAAATAAACTTAAAGTCAATTGAACCCATAGATCATGAAATGGAGCTCAATTTATTTAAAATCTTTAACAAAAAATATCTTACTGTATTAAAAAAACTATTTAAAATATGAGTTTTAATCAAAGAGATTGTATAATTTTAACTTATAAAATTTTAAAATGAGTCAACTTGCATCCATAGTTTATTTTACCTACAACCGACCAGAGTATACAAAGATTTCTTTAAGTGCTCTAAAACAAAATGAACTTGCTTCGAAATCTGAAATTATAATTTTTTCTGATGGGCCAAAATCTCAAAATGAAGATAAAAATAAAGTAGAACAAGTAAGAAATATAATTGAAAATTTAACTGGTTTTAAAAAAATAACATTGCACCTTAGACAATCAAATTATGGACTTTATAAAAATATTGTAGAAGGTGTTACTGAGGTTTTAAAAATAAATAAAAAAATAATTATAGTCGAAGATGATTGTAAAACATCAAGGTATTTTTTAAACTTTATGAATGATAGTTTAAATTTATATGAAAATAATGAAAATGTTTGCTCAATTAATGGATGGTTTTTTCCAAAAAAAAATAATTTACAAGATACATTCTTTTTGATGAACCATACATCCTGGGGATGGGGGACATGGAAAAGAGCTTGGGATAAGTTCAACCCAGATACTAATTATTTAATTCATGAAATTAAAAAAAGAAAAATGATTAAAAAATTCAATTTAAATAATTGCTTTGATTACTTTGGAATGCTTGAGAGACGAAACAAAAAATTAAACGAGTCCCAAGCAATTGTTTGGAAAGCATCTACATTTATTAATAAAATGCTTTCTTTATATCCTTCAAACTCATTTGTTCAAAATATTGGATTTGATCAATCTGGAACACATTATACTAAATATGATAAATTACATGGACATAATTTTTTAAGTGAAAAAAAAATTATACCAAAAAAAATAAAAGTTGAAGAGAATATTGATGCACTTAGATTTCTAGAAAAATATTATAGAAAAAATAAGATTAAATTTTATTTAAATAAAATTAAAAAATTTTTTCCTCGTTTTTAATTCGCTTTTTGTCTAAATAATTGTCCAACCACCATCTACCATAATCATTGATCCTGTAATGTAAGAAGATGCATCTGATGCAAGAAATAATGCAGATGCTGCAACATCAGTTGCTTTACAAAATCTTTTTAGTGGAACTTTATTTTTATAATTTTTTAAAAATTTTGAATTATGGTTTTTTTCCTGTATTCCTCCGGGACATAATGTATTGCATCTAATTTGATACTCTCCATAATATGAAGCCATTTGCTTTGTTAAATTATTAATACCACCTTTTATTATTGAATAAGTCATGTTTTCTCTCATTTTTGTCTCTTTGTATACGCTTAAGTCTTGAGCAACGACTCCATAAATTGAACTTAATTGAATAATTGATCCTTTAATTTTTTTCCTTTTCATAGAGTCGGCTATATACTTTGCTAACCACACATAAGAATTTAAATGAACATCAATATTATATTTATAACTTTTTTCCGTGATATCTTTAAACGAGTTTTTTGACCAGTCTAATGATTTTGGATAACTACAATTTATAAATATTTTTGGTGTTCCAAATTTTTTAATTAATTTATCCACGTTATTTTTTAAAGTTTGCAGTTTAGAACAGTCAAAATAATGGTTATAAAATTTCTTTTTTAATAAGGAATTTTTTTTTGATTTAATATCTAAAGCAATAACTATGCACCCAGAGGATAATAGAGCTTTACAAATCTCTTTTCCAATTACACCATGACCACCAACTACAAATGCAAGTTTATTTTTATTTTGAAATTGTTTTAAATAATTATTTATCATCATAACCCAATAAATTTAAAGTCTTTTTATATTCACTCCATTGTCCTATATCTGACCATGAGTTATCATCAATTGGGAAAACTCCAATTTTAATTTTTTTCTTCTTAGCCGCTATAATTAGCTCAGGGAAATCAAATTTTTTATTTTTTGGAATTATTTTTAAAACAGATGGATGGACAACATAAATACCAGCACTCGCCAAGAAGTTAAATTTAGGCTTTTCCTCGATATTTTTTAGTTGACCACTTGCACTTAAATTACATACACCATAGGGAATCCTATGCTCCTTAGCTGATGCTATTATGGTTATCATATTTTTTCTTTTAAGGTGAAAATCGTACAAATCTTTATAATTTATATTTACAATCGTATCACAATTAATAACAAAAAAACTATTGTTTATTTTATTTTGTAAAACTTTTAGAGAACCAGCTGTTCCTAAAGGAGTTTTTTCATTTATAAACCTTATTTTATTTTTTGATTTTAATTCTTTAAAATAAGCTTTTATTATTTCTGCCTTATGATTTATTGTAAAAATAAAATTTGAAATACCTTGCATTTTAAATTTATCCATTATGTGTTTAATGACCGGTTTATCGTTAATTGGTATCAGAGGTTTTGGCAAAACGTTTGTAAAGGGCTTCATCCTGGTTCCTTCTCCACCTGCCATAATAACTACTGAAACATTTTGTTTAAAATTTTTTTCCTTATCTATTTTTTGTTCAAAATTGAATACCTTGCTCCAATAAGTCACATCTATTACTTTTCTATTATCTTGAAGAATTGGGATTATATCAAAATTTTTTTTAAGAAATAAATTTTTTAATTTTTCTTTTGTTAATTTTTTTTTGAAAATAAATTTAGGATTTTTGTTATAAATATTATTTATTTTATCATCCAAATTATAATTTTTTAAAAGTGCTCTTCTTATATTTCCATCGCTCAATGTACCTATTAACTTATTATATTTGTCAACAACTACTAAACATTTGTGCTGATTCACATTTATTATTCTCATTGCTTCTTTTATTGTTTTATTTTTTGTAATAAAAAAATTATCTATCATGCTGATTTCCTTAGCTTTTTCTTTTTAAGAATTATTTTTGCTAATTCTAGATCAATTATATCATCTATTTCTATTGATTTCCATTTTGGAACTTCATATCCAATAGTATCATTATGACAAAAAGACCTTTCTTTTAATAGAGTTGAAATTTTGGAAATATATATACTTCCCTCTAAAAAATAAGTCGGCTCAATATCTTGTCTGCGTAAATATTTTTTCTTAGCTTTTTTAATTGGTACTAAAAATTCTTTTCTTTTTTTAAATAAAAAAAAAGGATTTAAACTGTCGGTCTTACATATGCTAACTAATGAGCTAGCATTACTTTTTATAAGTTTACTTAATGAATTATCAATATCTATGTAGCTTCTGAAAGGAGAAGTAGGTTCTAACAGAATTATATAGTCAAATTTTTTACCCTTATCTTTTAAAAAATTAATTGAGTGTTCTAAAGCATCTACAGATGGAGTTTTATCTCCAGATAAGTTTTTTGGTCTTAAAAAGGGTACATAAATTTTTTTCCTCTTTCCTATTTTAGCAATTTTTACTGAGTCAGTACTTAATAATATTGTATCAATTTTTTTTGATTTTTTAGCTTCGTCTATTGACCAAGAGACTAAGGGCTTATTTCCAAGTTTTTTTATATTTTTATTTTTCAGTCCTTTTGATCCAGCTCTTGCTAATATTACTGCCAATATTTTTTTCATTTTTTTTTTTTATATGAATTTTGAAACGAATTTTCTAATTGATTATTTGATGTAAATAATCTTCTGCCTAAATAGTTTTTAATGTTTTTTATATGGCTGATGTCAGTACTAATACCTCCATTTTTTGATGCAACAAATATCTTATTTTTCACTTTTCTAAAGATTAAGCCATTTTGATAAGGATGAAATTTAACATTTGAATTTGCAAGCTTTGCATCTTTTAATCTAATTATCTTACTATTAATTGTTGTTGCAGCCCCTAAATATGGATCAGAAAAAGAATTGATAAAACTAACTATTTCTTTTGAATCCCAGTTCCAATTTATCCAGGCATTATTTTTGGTATCTAATTTTGGCCAATAAAATGAGTTTTTCTTTAATATATTTTGAGTTTTAAACCTTTTTTCTTTCAATAAATCAAGCAAGAATTTTTTAACAATTTTTTTTTGATATTTAATAGAATATTTCTGCATTTCTTTTAATGACTTTTGAATTCTTGAGGGAAATTTAAAACTTTTTTTTATTAAATATTTACCATCATCTATCTTTTCATCGATCAAATGTATAGTTGTCCCTGAAATAAAATTATTAGTTAAAATATTCCAAGATAAACCACCCGCTCCTCTAAAAAATGGTAAATTTGAATAATGAATATTTATAAGTCTATTTTTAAATAATTTGATGTCTCTTTTTTTGAATATCCATCTACAAGAATTAGATATACCTATTGAATTTTTATTAATAAAATTAAATTTATTTAAATTATTTATATTTTTTAATACCTTAAATTTTATTTTATAATTTTTTAAATAATCCTTTAAAGAGTATGTATTTTTAAACACCAGATCTTCACTTTGTTGTTTGCTTGTTAAAACAACTATTTTCTTATTTTGTTTTTTTAAAATTGAACAAATATCTACAATTAATTCTCCACCCCCAAAAATAATAAAATTTTCAACTTTTTTAAATCTAATTGATTTCATTTAATATTTCTCATTTCAATACCATGGTTTCTTAAATATGTTCTCGCCTGCATCGGGCAATTGTCACCAAAATGAAAAATACTTGAACACGCTGCAGCGGAAACTTCAGTTTTATTAAAAACATCGACAATATGTTGAAAATTACCCGCTCCACCACATGTTATTAATGGAATGTTTAGATTTGCAGATATCTCATTAGATAATTTTAAATCATATCCTTTCATCAAACCATCTCGATCAATATTATTAATCAAAATTTCACCTACACCTAAATCTTCATAATTTTTTGCTAACTCCAAAGGTGATAAATTTGTTTTTTTATTTCCACAATGTGTCCATACAAGATTTTTATTTTTTTCCTCATCGAACTTATAATCAATACCTGCAATTATGGCTTGTGATCCAAATTTTTTAACTGATTTTTGAATTAAGTTTTTGTCATATAGTGCCGAGGTAGTAATTAAAACTTTATCAGCTCCACTCGCAAGTATTTGTCTTACATCTTCCTCACTTTTGATACCGCCACCAACTGTAAATGGCATAAATGCATTTTTTGAAGCATTAGAAATTATCTCAATTAAAGTATTTCTTGATTCAATACTTGCATTAATATCAATAAACATAAGCTCATCCGCATACTGTGATGTATAAATTTTTACTGCAGAATTAGGACTCCCGGTATCAACAAAATTTTTAAAGTTTTTCCCTTTTACCATTCTGCCATTTTTTAAAAGTAAAACTGGAATAATTCTTTTTTTTAACATTAGTCTTTTAAATTTATAAAATTTTTAATAAGCTGAAGTCCAGATGGTAAGCTTTTTTCTGGATGAAATTGAGTACCAATTAAATTATCTTTACCAACTGTAGCTGTAAAATTATTTCCATAATCGAATTCTGCTAATATTAAATCTTTATTTATTGGATTACATGAATAAGAATGAACAAAATAATAATCAATTTTTCTATCAATATTTTTAAAAAATTGGTGTTCTTTTTTAAAAATTAAACTATTCCATCCAACATGAGGTAATTTTAATTTTTTATTAGTCTTCATTTCAGTTACTGACCCTTCAATTAAGTTTAATCCATCAGTCTGACCATTTTCAAAACCGTTTTTGAATAAAAGCTGCATTCCTAAGCAAATTCCTAACAAATAATTTCCAGACTTTACAAATTTTTCAATTCGATCGTTCCATTTTTTTTCAATTAATAGCTTCATTCCAGCTTTAAAGGATCCTACACCGGGCAAAACTAACTTTGAATATTTCTTAATTAAGTTTGGATCATCGAACACTTCAACATCATCTGAAACTTTTTTAAAAGCGTTATGCACAGAAGATAAATTTCCTAACCCGTAATTAATAATACCAATCATTTTTTTTTATTATCTTCTCTATACCACTGATTAAAATCCCATGTTTTTGTGGCTATTTCATTTGATTGATAGTTTGGTTGATGAGGTGGAATTACAGTTCTATCTACAATCTCATTAAATTCTTGTTCATTTAGCCCAACGTACTCTAAAAAAATTTCTAAAGATGGTGGTTTTCTTCCATCATATTTCTCATTAATTTTTTTGGCCTCATCTGGTGTCATTCTGTTATTTCTTACATTTAAAGAATTAATTTGTGAAACTCTGCTATATCCTCTTTTTAAAAATTTTACGTAATCTCTTGTACCTTGCATAAAACACTCTATTTTTTCTCCATGTTGATTAATTTTGTTAGGCACACCTTCAAGTTCATCTATTTTCCATCCAAGTTCCTTTTTAATTATTTCAGTATTTTTGTGGTGATCCCAAGGAATAAAGCTTCCTAGTGAAACTGGCATATAATTTAGCTTTTCAAGTTCTTTGATCTCAGGAAAAGTGTAGGGTATTAAGTCTCTTTTATCTACTGGGTCTTTCGGGGTATCTATCATTCCATGCATGTCTTCTGCAGTAATACCTAAAGTTCTAATCATATTAAATCTTTCCTCATTCTCTAAATCTAAACCATCAACATCTGTATTATAATCATAGTAAGTATTAAACTCTGCTTGAGGCTCTCCATAAAATATAAGAGGTACTTTATGCATAAGAGCTAATCGTATTGGATATGAGTAAATGCCTGTATGACAATGCCAGCAGAAATCAGTTTTTCTTCTAAAAGACTCAAGCATAACTTTTTTTACAATTTTCCAATTTGGAGTGAAGTCTATAAAATCTACACCTAATTTTTTTAAAACTTTATCAACATTTTCTTGAATTGTTTTTCTTATAAACCCATGATTAAATCTTATTAATAAAGGTTTGATTTTGTACTCTTTCATCAAATAATAAACTTGGAAAACACTATCTTTTCCTCCTGAAAAAGGAATAATACAATCGTAGGCATATTTTCCTCTATGTTCATCAATTATTTTATCTAAGAGCAATTTTCTTTTTACCCAATCAATATCTTGTTTTTTATTAGCTGCCTCACAAATATTGCAAGCTCCATTTTTATCAAATTCTATAGTCTCATAAGTTTCAGGCAAATGGCATTTTACACACTTTTTCATTTTTTTTTATTCTCAGTCATATTTAAATTTTTAAAAAAATATAAATTAATTATCCAGTTAGCCTTCTAAAAGTACTATGTTTGATTTTTCCTTTTAAAGGAAACTTACCAACCTCTAAACAAGTACGAATTTTTTTAAAAACAATATCAGCAGATTTTAAATATTTTTTAATTATTTTGTGATTATAAGCATAATTTGTAGTCACTTGTGATCCAGCAAGAAATCCTTTTTTTAACATTTCTTGAGTGAAATAAGTCAATATTTCCATGTTATTTGGATAATCAAATCTTAATACTGGAATACAATCCTGACCACTAATACCTATTTTTATATCATTCTTTTTTGCAATTTCTCTCCAACCTTTTTTTATTATTTTCCCATAAATTGATATTTTTTTATTTATTTGTAATTGTTTTAATTTTTTTAAAGTAGTTTTAGCAGCAATAAATCCCAGTCTATCTGTCCACATAGTAGAGCTAATAAACGTCTCCTGAGCTACCTGCATTATTTCTTTTCTGCCTATTATTGCTGAAATTGGGTAGCCATTTCCAATTGACTTCCCGAAAATTGCTAAATCTGGATTTACTTTAAACTTTAAATGCAATCCACCATAATTATCTTTAAAACCAGATGTTATTTCATCAAAAATCAGTAAAGCATTATTTTTTTTTGCAATAGATTGAACTTGTTTTAAAAAATTATTCGAAGGTTTTACTCCTCTCATTGGTTCCATTATTATTATTCCAATATTATTGTTTTTTCTTTTAAATAATTTTTTTAATGAATTTATGTCATTGTAAAAAAATGGTTTTATAGAATTTTTAAATGAGTTAGACACTCCTTTTGTTTTTAGACCAGGAAGTAATTGTTTGTCCAAATTTTTAGAATTTGACATATTTGTAGCTAAATACCAATCATGCCATCCATGATAACCACAAAAAGCAATACTATTTTTATTTGTAAAGGCTCTTGCAATTCTTATTGCAACCATACATGCTTCACCTCCAGATTTACAGAACTTAGCCATTCCAGACCATTTATGAATACTTAATAATTCTTTTGCTAAATCCACTTCTTCTGTAGCATTTAATGTGCACATAGAGCCAGATTTCAAACCTTGAATTAATGCTTTATTAATATCATCATCTGAATATCCTAATACACATGCAGTGACGCCCATTCCTGCAAAATCATAATAAACTTTATTATTTAAGTCCCAAACTTTACAGCCTTTAGCTTTTTTATAATAAGCAGGCCAATAATCAGGCAGAAACATCTCACTTCTTTTTGATAATAATTGATTTCCTCCTGGAATTATTTTTTTTGCTTTTTTTAAAAGTTTTTGCCCTTTATTCATATTTTATTCTTTTTCTATTATATATTCTGCTAACACCAAAACGTCTAGACCACATGTATGAAAAGTGCGTATAGCATCTGATGGATTTTCAACTATTGGCTCTCCATTTAAATTAAAAGAAGTATTAACTATAACTGGAACATTTGTTAATTTATAAAATTCTTTAATTAGTTTATAAAATTTAGGATTATAATTTTCAAAAACAGTCTGAACCCTAGCGGTTCCATCAACATGAGTTACTGCTGGAATTCTTTTTTTCCAATTATTTTTGACCATTATTGCCTTTTCCATAAACTCAATTTTGCTACCCTTTTTAATATCAAAAATCTCATGAACTTTTTCACCCAACACAGCTGGTGCAAAAGGTCTGAAACTCTCCCTATACTTTACTGCTTCATTAATAACTTTTTGAGTATTTTTATTTCTTGGGTCAGCAAGTATCGATCTATTGCCAAGAGCTCTATGAGTAAACTCCATCCTATCTTGGAACCAACCAATCAAGTAACCTTTAGAAATCTTTTCTGCAATATAAGAAGATATATTTTTTATTTTTTTAAATTTTAAACCATATTTTTTAAGTAAATTTTCAATTTCTTTATTTGAATATTTTGGACCTAAATATACAGATTTATTATAATAGAAATTTTTCTTTATCTTTTTTAAATTCTTATTTGCTAAAAATGTTGCTCCAATTGATACTCCTAGATCATCTGGCCATGGTGGAATAAAATTATTTTTATAAATATTATTTTTTTCCAATTTCCCATTAAATACACAATTCATTGCAGCTCCACCAGCTAACACTATATTGTTTGATTTGCCACCTGATCTTTTTGTTATTTTTAATAGATGGAAAACGATCTTTTCAAATGTTCTTTGTAAAGCTCCAGCAATTTCATGATGTCTTTTTGTAATTTTTTCATTTTTAACTCTAGGTTTTCCAAATAATTCTTCTAATTTCTTATTGTAAAAATTAGGCTTTCGATCAAATAAGTAAAAATCAAAATAAGACAGATTTAATTCAAAACCATTGTTATTAAGCTTATAAATTTCTAAAAATTTTTTATCATACAAATTTTCTTTTCTAGAAAAAGAACCTAGAGCCATTGTTTTCCATTCATCATTATCTGGTTTAAATCCTAAAAAATCAGTAAAAGCACCATAAAGAAGACCGACAGAATGAGGATAAGATATTGAGTGAAAATTATTGAGTTTTTTTCCATCAAAACTACCCATTAAGCAGGTTTCTACTTCTCCATGACCATCTATTGTTAAGTAGTCGCATTTATTAAACGGCGAAACAAATATTGCTGAGGCCGCATGGCAATCGTGGTGATTTAAATAAACTATTTTTGTCTTATCAAAAGACAAATTCATTACCCCAGGATTATAATTTTTTGTAGCTTTTAAAATATTAGAAGGGATATTACTTAACATTTCACCTCTCCAGCTAATATTGCTATCCCACCTTGGTGAAGCAGAGCTTATATTCAAACCAGGATTCCATGGTATCGCAATTAAATCTATATTATTCCAAGTTAATTTAGAATTGTTTAAACACCAATTTGCTGAATTAATTGGAAAGTCTGTTGTCCACTTTTTTCTTGTAAACCTTTCCTCTGGAGCAGCACTCACAAGCTTTCCATTAATCATCAAAGCCGATGAAGATATATGAGTCCAAGGATAAATTGATAAAATTTTCATTATAATTTTATTAGTTCGTCAGGTTGAAAGTTTTTTTTTGCTTTTTTATGTATTAAGCTAGATATTTTCATAGGACTTAGTCCTTTTCCAGGTCTTTTTGTTGTTAAATTTAAATAAGAAAACAACTCATTTTTTTTTATAAACTTTTTAGCCACTATACTTTTTCTTGCAATATTTATATTTTTTAATTCACATTTTTGTAATTTTTTTTGTCCACTTCCATTCATTACTTCAAATGTTCTTAAATATTTTATCATTTTTTTAAATTCGTTTGGCTCTAAGGAAGCTTTATGATCAGGACCAGTCATATCATTACTTAATGTTAAATGTTTTTCTATAATTTTTGCACCTTTAGAAACCGCTATCAAAGGCGCCAATACACCTAATGTGTGATCTGAATAACCAATGTTTAATTCCAGATTTTTTTTCAAATTTTCTATAGCTGATAAATTTGCATATTTATTTTCTACAGGATAATCAGATACACAATGCAAAATACAAATTTTTTTTTTCAATTTTTTATGTAATTGTTTATTTTTAATTATTACTTTATCATCATTAATAAACTTAAAAATTTTATTTCTTGCAATAATATTTAAACTTATAACTATTTCTCTAAGATTAGCCATTCCTGTAGATAAAATTATTTTTTTATTAATTTTTTGTAATTTTTGTAATAATGGATAATTTGTTATTTCACCTGATGGTACTTTAATATATTTTACTTTTAATTTTGTAGAGAGGAAAGTAATACTTTCTTCATCAAAAACAGATGAAATAAATTCAATTTTAATTTTTTTACAAAATTTTTTTAATTCAAAATAATTGTCTTTTTTTAATTCCAGCTTTTTTAGCATTTCATATTGAGTTTCATTCTTTTTTGTATTTTTTTTTTGATAAGTTGCTTTTTTTGAATTTTTAGTAGCCAATTTTTCAGCTGTAAAATTTTGAAACTTTACTGCATTGGCTCCAGTATATTTCGCCGCAACAATTAATTTTTTTGCTAATTTCATATCACCATTGTGATTTACTCCTATTTCCGCGATAATATAAATTTTATTATTAAAGATCATAAAATAATTTTTGGCTCCTTTTTTTTTTAAAAACAAATTTTTTAATTTGTTTTAATATATTTAATGAAGTATTTTTCTTATAAAATTTATTTTCAAATATATATTTATTTTTTCGATTGAAAATAAATTCAATTTTTTTTGAAATCAATCTTGAATTTAAGTCAACTTGAAAAATACTTTTTGAGAAGACTCTACCATTTTGTCTATCTCCAATATTTAAAGTTGGAGTTTTTAACATAGGGACTTCAATAACTCCACTTGAGGAATTACCTAATACCAAATCTACGTTGAAAACAAAATTATGATACTCATCTATACCAAGAGATTTTATAATTTTTGAATTTTTATTTTTCTTACAGAAATTTGTTATTTCTTTAATAAAATATTTTCCAAAAGTATCAAAATTATTGTGTGTAAAAATTAAAAAACAATTTTTAATTTTTTTAAGGGAATTAAGTAAAATTTTAATTTGTTGTTTTACATATATTTTACTTTTTGTCTCTGGATGGAAAGTAATCAATATAGTCTTTTTATCACCTGGAATTCTATATTTTTTGAATAAAATTTCTTTTTTTGTTAACTTTTTTCTTTTTATTGTCTCTAAAGCAAGTGAGCCAATATTAAAGACAGTTTGAGGATTTTCTCCTAGCTGTATTACTCTTTTTTTGTAATCTTTATGGCAAACAAAATGAATATCTGACATTTTACTTATTGAATGTCTTAATGCATCATCTATCGCACCAGATGTAATTTCTCCACCATGAATATGAGCAACAGGTATATTAAAAAAAAATGCAACAATACAAAACATAAATACCTCATATCTATCACCTAATAAAATTATAATATTTGGTTTATCCTTTTTTAAAATTTTAGCAAAAAAAGATAAAGAATTACCACAATAATTTAAAATTTCTTTTTCATTGAGATTTTTAAATAAATATTTTTGAAAATAATTTATTTTCAATTTACTTTTTTTTATTTCTCGATCAGTAAAACCTGTTTTTTTTTGAAAATGATGTGGTCCTGCGAAAAGACTTAATTTCAATGAGTTATCTCTTTTAATTCTAAAAATTAATGGTCTTAAGATACCAAAATCTGCTCTACTCCCTGTGAAAACAAGAACTTTTTTTTTCATTAATAATTATAAAGATTAGATTTATATAATTTTAAATTTCCTTCATTGCTAAACCATTCTATAGTTTTTTTCAGACCATCCTCGAATCCTTTAGAACCTTTGAATTTAGGACTCCAATTTAATATCTTTTTAGCTTTTAAATTTGAGGATATAAGTCTATTTACCTCACTCTTTTTTGGTCTTATCCGTTTATTATCTAATACAATTTTGGCTTTTGTTTGTAAAATATTTTCAATATTTTTTACTGTTTCCCCTATACTGAAGTCTTTACCTGTTCCTAAATTAATTGTTTGACCAAAACATTTTTTATTACCTATTGAAGAAATAAAACCATCAACAGTATCTGACACGTATGTAAAGTCTCTTTTTGGTTTAAGAGAACCTAATTTTATTTTATCTTTATTTGATATAAGTTGAGTAACTATAGTTGGTATTGCAGCTCTTAATGACTGACGTGGTCCAAATGTATTAAATGGTCTTAAAACTAAAACAGGTAAATCAAAAGTCTTAAAAAAAGATAGAGCTAATTGATCTGCAGCTATTTTTGTTGCAGCGTAAGGTGATTGGGCATTTAATGGATGCTTTTCGTCAATAGGAGTATATTGAGAACTTCCATAAACTTCACTTGTTGAGGTTTGTACAAACAATTCAACATTATTTTCTCTTGCAGCCTCAAGCATATTCAATGTTCCCACAACATTGGTGGAAATATAACTCCTTGGTGACTTGTATGAATATGGAATTGAAATTAAAGCAGCTAAATGAAAAATTATATCAATTTTTTTTGTTTCGTTTGAAATTAAATTTTGATCACAAATATCCCCAGTCACTACCTCAATATTTTTTTTAATTGTAGCATCAAAAGTATCAATCCATCCCCAAGAGTTATCTATATTGTAAGGTACAATCGTTTTCACTAAATAACCCTTTTTTACTAACTTTTCTATTAAATGTGATCCTATAAAACCACCACCACCAGTCACTAAAATTTTTTTTTTCATTTAATATTCTTTAAATCCTTTTTTAATTGATCATATTCATGCATTTTTCTTTTCATAAAGTTAATCGTAAGTTTGGTTTTTAATGACATACCTTCAGGAGTAATAAAATATAAATACTTAATTTTATTTTTACTTTTTCTAAAATTGTTGAATTTTACTAAACCTTTTTTTTGAAGTGCTTTTAAACAATAATTTACTTTTCCTAAACTCACACCGAGTTCTAAAGCCAAATCTCTTTGAGAAATATTTGGAGATTTTTCAATTTCTCTTAATATATTCAATTTATCAACATTTATTTCTTCATTTTTATCTGGACTAATGTTGTTTTTTTTCATACTGTTCAATAATTGAACAATAACGTTCAATTATTGAACAGTCAAGTATTTTCGTTTAAAATATGAAACTTAAAAATAATGATTAACCTAATTTTTAGAGTTTTAAGATGTTTGAATAAAAGTAGCATCTATAAAATTTTTTATCTTCAATTAGTAACTATATTAATAGCGTTATTAAGTGTTTTATCTGCAATATTAATAGCACCATTTATTATACTATTATCAGGAGAGAGCTTAAGCATAAACAATCCCTTCTTTCAAAAAGTTTTCAATTTAGTTGCTGTTTTTAATAATGATGACTTATTTTTACATATTTCTATAATCTTTGTCAGTTTCTACGTACTATCTATTTTATTTACTCTTGTATTTACTTATTTAAATTTGAAATGGATACAAGATATTAATGTTTTTTTTAAAAATAATTTATATTTATTTTATATGAATAAAAATTGGTTATATCACTCCAATATATCCTCAAAAGGAATAATTAGTAAAATAGAATCTGATACTAATAGACTTGGAAATTCAGTGATACTTCCATTTCTAAATCTAGCTTCAAATTTTTTAATTTCTCTTATTATTATTTCTGCCATATTCTTAGTTGATTTTAATGTTGCTTTAATTTCTATAGTAACTTTTTCTTTATTTTATTTATTTTTTTATTATTTTTTTAAAAAAAAATTAAGAAAAGCAGGTGATACAGTGACAAAAGTATATCCTTATTATTTAAAAAGTATGTTTGAGGGTTTTAGCTCAATTAAAGACGTTATTTTATTTGATAAAAAAAGTTATTTTACCAATTTTTTTTCTCAGAATGTAAATAGTTTGAAAAATTCTCAAATTACTCAATCTTACTTACCTCAAATACCCAGAAGTTTAATTGAAATTATTTTTTTTACTTTATTGATTGGCTTCACATTTGTATTAGTGAAATTTTATGATTTTAAGTTTGCTGAAATAGGTGCAATGATGGGATTTTATGGAATTTGTGCGCTTAAAGTAATTCCTGCACTTCAAAAAATTTTTAATTCATTTGCTTCCATAAATTCAAATATAAGTGCATTTATTAATATAGAAAACGACCTAATAAACGCTAAAAAAATATCTTTAAAAAAAGAAATTAATACATCAAGCCAAAAAATTAAATTTCAAAAAATAATTAAACTTAACGATATTACTTTTACTTATCCAAATAACAAAAAAGCTGGAGTTTTTAATGTAAATATGACTATTCCATGCGGATCAAAAATTGGAATAGTGGGCAAAACAGGTTCTGGAAAATCAACTTTATTAGATTTAATTCTTGGCTTTATTGCTGCTGATAAGGGTGAGATAAAGGTCGATGAGGTAATAATTAACAATAACAACATAAAATATTGGCAAAAAAATTTGTCTTATGTTCCACAAAATTTTTTTATTTATGAAGGAACAATTAAATCAAATATAGGTTTTGGACTAGATGAAAGTTTAATTGAAAATAGTAAGATTCATAATTCACTGCTATTAGCTGAATTAAATGAATTTATAGATAATGAGAATTTAGAAGTTGGAGAAAATGGCAAAAAACTATCAGGAGGTCAAAAGCAAAGAGTTGGCATTGCAAGAGCACTTTATAAAAATTCTGAAGTATTAATTTTAGATGAAGCAACAAGTGCATTAGATACAATAACAGAAAGAAATATTCTTAGGAATTTAGAAAATAATAAAAATGTAAAAACTACAATAATTGTTTCTCATAGATTTGAAACCTTAAAAATGTGTGATAAAATTTATTTTATTCAGAACGGAAAAGTTGAAGAATTAAAAAACTTCGAGGAATTAATTTCTAAATACAAATAAAATAAATCATCTATAATTAAATTTTTTCCACCATAATTTGATAATTTGAATACAGAATTTTTAAATTTTTTTTATTTTTATGTAAAAACTCAATAATTGCAAAAGTAATCGAAGATTTCATATTTTGCTTATAGTGCCATAAAAAATCGTCAAAAATAATTATTCCATTATTTTTGATTATTTTAAATGCTGCTTCTGCATCATTTTTAACATCTTCATATTCATGAGATCCATCTATAAACATAAGATCAAATTGTTTTCTATTTTTTAGAAAAAAATCTGAAGATTTTTTTTTTTCAATAGTTAATCTTTCAGAAAATCCAAAAGTATTTTTTTTGAAGTTTTCAAACACTCTATCAAATTTTGCATTATTATTATCTTGCAATTCATGTAATGGCTTAAAGGTATCAACACATGTAAGATGTATTTTTTTTAAGTTTCGAAGAATAAAACACGATGATCTGCCCTCAAATGAACCAATTTCTAAAAATTCTAACTCTTTATTCTTGAGAGAGAATTTCTCAAATATGTGTAGCCATGAAGGGATGTTATTGCTAAATAAATCTCTTTGATCAAAAACGAGTTCATTGTTACAAAACTTAATAAAGTCGTTTTTATTATTTAAGAATTTTTTTCCAATATATCTATTAATTACTAAACTAGATATAAAGTATTTTATGATAATATTTAAAATTGTTGTAAATAACTTGGGCGCAATTATTAAATAAGAAAATAATCTAAATAATCTTTGAAGAAAATTATAAATTCTTTTTGCTAAATCTAAAAAAATCACTTACCGGCTTTAATCGCAATTGCTCTTATTTGATACCAGGAATTATCAAATCTAGACCAAATTTTATTTAAAAAATGAAATACCTGCCAGCTCATATATTTTTTGATTCTATATCTAAAAGGGATCCACTTTGACAAAAATGGTTTAGATTCAATCACCTTAAACCCCGCAGTGTGTAATATATTTCCAAGATTACTCGGTGACCATGAGTATAAATGTTTATGTGGATCTTTCTCATTGTATTTATATTTAATATTATCGCACGGTACTACGATACATATTTTTCCATTTTTTTTTAATGATCTATGTAATTCTTTTAATTCCATAAAAGGATTATCACAATGCTCTAAAGCCATGTTTGAAATTATAGTATCAAAAAAATTATCTGGTAGTTCTCTAGACGATTTAAAAATTTTAGTCCCCCTTTTTTTTGCTTCTTCAATTGCTGTTTCATTAATTTCTACACCAAATCTTTCAATATTATTATAAGATGAAAGAAGGTATCCTCCACCACAACCAAAATCTAAAACTTTTTGATTTTTTAAAACTATTTCATCAAATTTTATTTTATTAGCTTGCCCACCAAATTCTCCAACATATTTTTGCCAGCTAAAATATTTCTCATCATAGTGATCTTTAGAACTCATTACGGTGATTTATATAAATTAAATTAGCTTTTTCAACAAAAAATGATATTAGATATAATATATACAGTTATACCGCTATTTTATAAATTGTGAAAAAAATAATTAAATCTCTTTACTCTAAAATAAAAAAAATAATTAGAATTGATAAAAGCTCTGATGAGGTTAAAAAATTAGCTATAGGAAAACTAATTACAAAAAAGAATAAATTAAAAAAAATTGAAAAAATTGAGGATATTGAGTTTAAAATATTTTCTCAGTTTGGAGATGATGGCATAATACAATTTATAATAGATAAACTTGAAATTGATTATGAATTTCAAAATTTTATAGAGTTTGGTGTTGAGGATTATTCAGAGGCTAACACAAAATTTTTATTATTAAACAATAATTGGTCAGGTTTAATTTTAGACTCTTCAAATGAAAATATTGAAAGTATTAAAAAAAGTAATTTTTTTTGGAAATTTGAGTTAGAGGCAATTAAATGCTTTATTAAGAAAGAAAACATTAATTCAATAATCACAAATTCAAATATATACAAAAAAAAAATTGGGATATTAAGTATTGATATTGATGGAAATGATTATTGGGTTTGGAAAGAAATAAATGTTATAGATCCTTTAATAGTAATTATAGAGTATAATAGTACGTTTGGATTTGAAAAAAAAATAAGTATTCCTTACAAGCAAGATTTTGAAAGATCAAAAGCTCATCATTCAAATCTTTACTGGGGCGCTTCAATTGAAGCTTTAAAATTTCTTGCAAAGCAAAAAGGTTACAAATTTTTGACAACTAATAGCGCTGGAAATAATGCCTATTTTATTAAAGAAAATATTTTTGACAAAATTAAATTGAATTTAAAGAAAAATACTTATCAAAGTAAATTTAGAGAAAGTAGAGATAAAAGTGGAAAAAAAACTTTTATCAACTATGACAAAAGGCTTAATATTATTGGAAATTTAGAAGTTGAAGATGTTGAAACAAATAAATTACATAAAATATCTGAATTATTATAGATTTTAATTCAATGAAAATACTTATCACTGGCTCACAGGGTTTTCTTGCTAGAAACCTATCAAAAAAATTAAGTAAATTTGGTTATGTATGTTATGGAGTTGGTAGAGGAAAATGGAAACACAGCACACATAAAAAATGGGGATACTATAAAAACATAAAAGGGACAATAAATGATAAAAATTTACACCTCTTAAAAAATATAAAATTTGACTATATTGTGCATTGTGCTGGTGGTTCGTCTCCAAATACCAATATTATTAATTCAATTTCACAAGATCAAGATTATGAAAAGAATGTAACAAGTATATTTACATTACTGAGTTACTTTTCAAAATTTAAAAAAAAGCCAAAAATTATTTTTATTTCTTCAATATCTGTTTACGGTAATACTAAATCAAAAAAAATTAAAGAAGAAAATAATCTTAGTCCAATCTCAGTTTACTCTTTAAATAAAGCTATAGCTGAAAGTTTTTGTAAAAAATTTTATGAAGAAAAAAAAATGGATATTTTGATATTAAGAGGAACATCTTTATATGGCTCAGGATTAAAAAGACAATTGATTTACGATGCGTGTTTAAAAATATCAAAAAGAAAAAAAATTTTTTTTGGTACTGGTAAAGAGATAAGAGATTTTATGAATATTTATGATTTTACTGATCTTATTAAATGTATAATTTTTAAAGGTTTTGCAGGCTATAATGTAGTAAATGCTGGAACCGGTGTAGGAACCAAAATTTCAATGGTCATAAGCTACATAATTAAAAAATTTAAAATAAAACTTAAGCCAAAATTTAATAAATTGGGAAAAGATGAAAATCCTATTTCACTTGTACCCGACATAAGAAAATCAAAAGATTATAATTGGTATCCCAAAATAAATTTATATAAAGGTTTGGATGATTATATAGATTGGTTTAAAAATGATTAGATTAGCTTTTGTAATTCATTCGACAAGAACGTGGCTTGGGGGGGTTAATGTAATCATAAATTTAATAAACTCAATATTATCTTCTCCTAAGTTTAGTTCAAGAATTAAGGTTATTCTCTTCACCGACTCAAAACTTAATTTAAATAAATTTAAATTGAATAAGAATGTTGAAATAATTGAAAGTTCAGAACTTTTCAAAATAAATCTTCTTTGTAGGATTATAGATAAAATTTCAATTATTTTTTATAGTAAAACTATATATCTTGAAAAAATATTGAGAAAATATAATGTTGATTTTCTAACTCATACTTCTTTTGCAACAGGTAAAAAAAGTATAGCTAAAAGTATTGTTTGGATACCTGATCTTCAATATATATATTTTCCAGAGTTATTTTCGTTCAAATATAGACTTTTAAAAAAAATTAATATTTATATCTGCAAAGACCATGCTTTTAAAATCTTATTAAGTAGTAAATCTGCATTAAGTGATATTAAAAGAATATGTAATATAAAAAATAAAAAACTTATAGTAAGTAAATTTACTTTTAATTTACCAAAACCAAAAAATTTAAAAAAGTTTTCTTATTTAAAAAAAAAGTACTCATTAAATAAAAATTTTTTTTATTTGCCAAATCAATATTGGGTCCACAAAAATCACAAGGTAGTTATTGAGGCAATTAATGCAATTAAAAAAAAATCAAATAAAAATATTATAGTTTATTCATCAGGTTCAAAAAAAGATTATCGTTCTAAAAATAATTTTCAAAACCTATTTAAATTAGTAAAAAGTTATAAATTAGATAAAAACTATATTTATTTAGGATTAATACCATATAACGATGTAATGTCATTAATTTACTATTCATTAGCGGTCATTAATCCATCCAATTTTGAAGGATGGAGTAGCACTGTTGAACAAGCTAAGGGATATAATAAAAAAATTATTTTATCAGATATAAAAGTACACCGAGAACAAAATCCCAAAAATGCCTTTTTTTTCGCACCTAAAAATTATTTAAAACTGTCTAAAATTCTTATTAAATTGTCCTCAACAAAAAACAAAAATTTTCAGGCTAAGTATGACAAAGATTTAAAAAAACAAGTAAATAAATATACTGAAAAATTTTGTAGCGTTATTCTGAGTCGAGATTCTAGATTAATTTAAAGTAATGATATAAAAAAATAAATAAATTAGATGAATTAAAAAAAAGTAAATGAAAAAATATATAGTAACTGGTGGAGATGGTAGATTTGCTAAACAGTTAAAAGAAAAATTTAACAATAAAAAATTTATTTTTCTAAATAAAAAAGAGCTCAATATATTAAATAGAAAGCAAATAGAAAAAAGTATCAAAAAATATAAACCTTACGCGCTAATCCATCTTGCTGGTTTATCAAGACCAATGATAATTCATGAGAAAGATATAGAAAAAAGTATTACACTTAATATTATTGGTACTAGCAATATTGTAATTGAGTGTGCGAGCAAAAATATAAAAATAATTTATTTTTCAACTAATTATATTTATCCTGGTAAAAAAGGTGGTTATTCTGAAAAATCTCCTTTGTTGCCCTTAAATAATTATTCATGGTCAAAACTTGGTGGAGAAGCAGCTGTTCAAATGTACAAAAATTCATTAATTTTAAGAATCGCAATGTCAGAAAGACCCTGGATTCATCCAGAAGCGTTCATAAATGTAAAAACCAATTTTCTTTATCATGATGAGGTTATTAAAATCTTACCAAAAATTTTAGATAAGAAAGGAATTATCAACATTGGAGGAAATGATAAATCGATCTATAATTTTGCAAAGAAAACAAATCCTAAAGTAAAAAAATCACTGTACTCAAATCAGTTAAGCAAAGTAAAAATGCAGAAAGATAGTTCAATAAATATCAACAAACTTAAAAAAATTACAAAAATTTAATACTTTCAATTTTAAAATAATTAAAACTTTTTCTCTCTCCAAGTTATTGGAACTAGTTCGCTATCAATCTCTATTTTGTAATTATATTTAAATTTTTTTGGACCTTCCATTTTTATAAAATCAACTACTTTTTGAATTGAGTCTTTTAATTCTACTGATGTTTTATATCCTAACAATTTTCTAGATTTTTCTGAGCTACAATTTGCATGTTTAACTTCATTAGGTCTATCTAAATGATATTCTGCAGGTAAATTAAACTGCAATTTATTACTCAATATTTTATATAAATCATTAATTGTTATAAAGTTTTCGTCTGGACCAATATTTAAGATTTGTTTATTAATACTCTGATCTAACAAAAGTTTATCTAAGCAAAATATACAGTCATCTATATCTGAAAAAGATCTTTTTTGCTCACCATCTCCATAAATAATAGGTTTACGATTTTGAAGCATTAGATTTGTCATTATTGAAACTACATTTCTAAAAGGATCATCATATTTTTGTTTAGGCCCAATAATATTATGGGGCACTGCTATATTATATTGAACATTATTTGTTTCACATAAGTTAATTAATAGTTTTTCAGCTGCTAACTTAGAAATTCCATAGGGATCAACAGGGTTAGGTCTATCCTCTTCATGAAAAGGATTTTTAATATCCCCATATCTTGCCATTGATGAGCAATAAACAATTCTTTTAACTTTATTTATAATTGCTGCTGTAAAAACTGATGTAGAGCCAGAAACATTATTTTTAACGAACAAATGAGGGGAAAAATTTGATAATCCCTCGTGAGCTAAAGCTGCAGCATGCAGAACAACATCAACACCTTTTAGGATGCTTGTCATTTTATCAAAATTTTCACAATCAACCTTATAAAATTTAACTCTTTTATCTAAATAGTCTAAATTACCCCCTATTAGAGTATCACATCCAGAAACCTTAAATTTTTTTTTTAAATAGTAATCTGCAATGTTTGATCCTAGAAATCCAGCAACACCTGTTATAAATATGTGCATATCAATTTAGGGTAATATAATATTTAGACTTAAAATCAAGTAATTCTAATTACAAGATAAATCAAATTCTGGGTCTATAGTATGATTTTTTCCCAATTATCGAATTAATAAGTCCTAACAGACTATAATAAATTAATATAAAATTTTTTTTTTTCCAAATAAAAGAAAGTAAATTATTTTTGTTAAATTTATTGTCAATTCTTTTATAAAAAAAGCTAATGTAAAAATCATTCCATAATATTTTTTATAAAAATATATTTGACCCCAGCTATAATGCCATTTACTGCTCTTATCCATTTCAAATTTCATAGATGATTTGGCTGAGCTACCCTTTAAATGTTTAAAATAAAGTCTTTTTTCAATACATATTCTATAACCTAGGTTTGAGATTTTCCTAAATAAATCAATTTCTTCGAAATTCAAAAAATATTTTTCATCGAAAAGATTGGCTTTTAACAAAATTTTTTTCCTTGCCAAAAACATACTTCCAATAAAATAATCCACATCAATAAGTTTTTTTGAATTATTATATTTTTCTTTAACTTTTGATAATTTATTAAAGTAATAATGTTTACTGATTTTATTTCTATCATCTTTTGACTGGCAAGAAATAGCTGCAATTTTTTTATCTTCTTTTATTGTTTTGTGAAGTTTTTTAATCACTTGAGAGCTGACTAAAGCATCGGGATTTTGTATTAACACAAATTCAGTTTTTGCATATTTAATACCTATATTATTTGCTTTGCCATAGCCAATATTATCACCTGTTAATATACACTGAACATTTTTTCTAATTTTTTCAATTTTTTTTTTTAAACTTTTTTCTATCTGAATTCTCTATTATCAAAATTTTAATATTTTTAGGAAGCTTTTTTATTAAATTTAAAACGTGATTGTCACTATTAAATGTTACTATTATTATTGTGAGTTCTTTTTGCATTTTCTAATTTTAATCACTTTTTTATTTTATTTTTTAAATGTTTCTGAAAAAGATGGCATTTTACTGTCTTTTTCTGACAATATAGGTTTTTTTATTTTCCAATTAATTTTTAATTTTTTATCATTATAGATTATTCCTCTTTCATATTCTGGAAATCTATATTCAGATAAATGATATAGAAGAATATTTTCCTTATCAAAAAACCCAATACCGTGAGCAAAGTCTTTTGGAACATATAAAAGTAATCCAGGTTTTAAATTAAACTTGTAAACTTTACCAAAATTTTTTGATTTCCTATTTATATTAACACACACATCAATCGCTCTACCTTTTAACACGCTAAGA
>MDTB01022461.1_pt1 | contig 24296 bp, 28 predicted proteins | sample 811161 | NCBI WGS metagenome assembly MDTB01 (sample SAMN05326650, study PRJNA326480) | marine metagenome | isolation source: seawater | place: Mediterranean Sea | collected 2009
ATCTTTTTCTAAATTCTCAAAAATTTTTTCATGGAAATTTGCACAATGAGGACAAGTTAAAGACGAAAAAACCTTTACATTAACTAGTTTGTTAGAATAAGTTTTGGTTTGTGAAGATTGGTCACAATTTGTCGTTATAAATAGAATTGCTATTAAAAAAAAATTTTTAATCAATTTTATCATTGTATGCTTCTATAAGTTTGTTTAATGAACTTTTAATACTTTGATTATTAATATCTTTTAAATTATTTTGATATCTTTTAATATTTTTTAAATTTTCTTTATTTTTTTCAGTTCTTTTTTTTTGGATTATTTTCAGTTTAACTTCCTTGACACACTTAAAACCAAAAAAACTATTTATTTTATCTATGATTTCTTGCTTACTATATTCAACAGAAAGCTCATTTCCATGTATTACATTTATAATTAAGGTACCATTGCTCATATCTTTCCCCATTTTAATTGTACTGGGGTAGCATTTGTTTGAAATATCATTACCGACCATTTTAACCCAATTATCAACAATATTAGAAAAATTATATCCACCTTTTCTTAATAATTTTTTTAAACCACGGGGGAAAGAACTAGATAAAGGTCTTAAACCTTGTATGAAAGTAGTGCTTTTATTATTATTAGCTTTTTTATTATGCATTTAAAATATAATTTATCAAAAAAAATTCTAGGTTGGTACGATAATAATAAACGCAGCTTGCCCTGGCGTGTTGGCAAAAAATCACCAAATAAGCTTTATTATAGAGTTTTAAGTGAGTTTATGTTGCAACAAACTCAAGTAAAAACTGTTATTCCTTATTTTAAAAAATTTACAAGAAAATTTAAAACCTTAAAGGCTTTATCTAGCTCTAACGAAAAAGAAGTTTTAAAGTTATGGGAGGGCCTTGGTTATTATAGAAGAGCAAGAAATCTTCTAACTTCAACTAAAATATTAGTAAAAAAATATAATTCTAAATTACCCAAAACAATTAAAGAGATTAAAGAACTCCCAGGTATTGGCGAGTATACTTCAAATGCGTTATTAGGCTTAGTGCATAACAAGCCTACTATTGCTATTGATGGAAATGTAAAGCGGGTATTTGCAAGAATACTTAACAAAAGAGAAGAAAAAATTAATTTTGATCAATTAATAGACACAAACAAAAAAAAATTATTTTATTCAAAAAGAAACTCAGATTTAGTTGAAGCTTTTATGGAATTTGGTGCTTTAGTTTGTAAACCAAAAGACCCAAAATGCCACATATGTAATTTGAAGATAGTCTGTAAATATTTTAATTCTTCAAAAAAAATTATAAAGGCCAAAAATAAAATGATTATAAATAAAAATTATGACGTATTTTGTTATTTAAATAAAAAAAAACAAATAGCCTTAACAAAAAAGAATAATGTAGGTTTTTTAAAAGAATTTAATTTACCAAAGATAAAGGAAAGAAAAAAAAATATGACAATTAAGGATTGGAAATTTTTAAAAAAATACAAAAACTCCATTTCAAATAAAAAATTAAATATCAATTTGTATTATAAGTTCTCAAAAATAATACCACCATCATTTACTTGGCATTCTTTAGAAAGAAATGGAGAATTTATTCCATCTTTTACAAAAAAAGTATTTAGGCAAGTATCAACTTTATTTTAACTTTCATGACAAAAAGAATAGGAATTATTGGAGCTGGTGTTGCAGGTTTAACTTTAGCAAATTTAATTAAAAAAAATTCTGACTTTGAATTCATGGTTTATGAAAAAGAAGACACCTTATCTCTAGATGAAGGTTATGGCATTCAATTAGCTACTAATAGTATTAAAATTTTAAATCAGATTAATTTTAATAAAATTAATAAAGAAAAAATCTATCATCCTAAAACTCTTGATTTTTATTCAATTAAAAATGAAAAAATTTGTGACTTAAACCTTGCAACGTTTAATTCTGCAGAGGTTAAATATACAACGTTACAAAGATCAACCTTGATCGAATTTCTTAAAGATGAAATCTACACACAACATCTTCGATTTGGAAAAAGAATTAAGGAAGTTTCAGAGCTCAAAGGAAAAATTTTTATAAAATTTGAAGATAATACAAACGATCTTGTTGATTATCTCGTGGGAGCTGATGGAATTTTTTCAAACACAAGATCTTTTTTTGAAAAGAAAAAAATCAGTCCTTTATTTAAAAAAGCTATTGCTGTTAGATGCATACTGAAATCAAAGCATGATTTAAAAATCAATGAAGAAAATATAAGTTTATTTATGGGTTCTAATACTCATTTAGTATTATACCCCATAAACAAAAAAAATGATATTAACTTAACTTGCATATTCAGAAATAAAAAACATGACTTTGAAAATATTAAATCTTTGATTGAAAAAAAAGTTATAAGTCAAAATAATAATTTAAGAAGTATTTTTAATAGTGAAATAAAATTTTGGCCACTTTATTCAACGAATAAAATTATAAAACCTCTAAATAAAAAAGTATTTTATATTGGTGATGCTTTTAATGGCTTTCTTCCTACGCTAGCCCAAGGTGCAGGTCAATCAATAGAGAGCGCTTTTGAACTATTTAATTTAATTAAAGAAGAAAATTTAGACTTGAATAATATTTATTTTAAAAAAAGGTCTAAAAGAGTATCAATTGTTAGGAATAGAACCAACTTTAATTTTTTTATATTTCATTTATCAAGTTCAATTATGAAGAGAATAAGAAATATATTTTTAAGAATTTTGGTAAAGAGAAAAAAATTTATTAATAGTTATCTCGGAACAGTCTATAGAAACTAAGTTTGTTTTAAAGAAATAAATTTTTGTCTTAAACTATCAATAGGAACTGTTGAACCATTTATCTTACAATGCCAATAAGTCCATCCATTGCAGTTTGGAATACCCATAATTTGAGCTGCTACTTTGTGAATAGAACCCTCGGCCTCTTTATATTTTATGCTTCCATCAACCATTATTTTAGCATTATTTTTCTTTTTCAAATCAAATAAAGTAGTGCCTGGCTTCAAAATCCCAAGTTCCACTAATGACCCGAAAGGTATTCTTGGTTTAGATTTTTTATTCTCGATAGTATCTAAATAGTTATCTTCAATTTTTTCAGCTTTATTAATTCTATCTTGAGCTGCTTTGTAATATTTTTTATCCTTTTCAATACCACAGTAATTTCTTCCTAATTTTTTGGCTACAACTGCAGAAGTTCCAGTGCCTAAAAATGGGTCAAAAACTGTATCTCCTTTATTTGTGGTAGCTAGAATTATTCTATGAAGTAAAGCCTCAGGTTTTTGAGTAGAGTGAATTTTTTTACCATTTTTTTTAAGTCTTTCTTTTCCATTACATATTGGAAGAGACCAATCAGATCTCATTTGTATGTCATCATTAAAACATTTTAAGGACTGATAATTAAAAGTATACTTAGATTTTTTACTTTTTGATGCCCAAATCAAAGTTTCGTGAGCATTAGTAAATCTTGTTCCTCTAAAATTAGGCATTGGATTATTTTTTCTCCAAATTACATCATTTAATAACCAATAATTTAAATTTTGTAAGTGGTAACCCAAACGGAAAATATTATGATACGAACCTATAAGCCAAATACTTCCATTATGTTTCAAAATTCTTCTACATTCTTTTAACCAAGTAATACTAAAGTCATCATAGTGTTTAAAACTTTCGAAAAGATCCCATTTGTCATTCACACCATTTACTTTACTAGAGTCAGGCCTAGTTAAGGTTTCACCAATTTGCATATTATAGGGTGGGTCAGCAAAAACTAAATCGAATGTATTGTCTGGAATTTTTTTTAATTCTTTTAAACAATCATTATTAAAAATTGTATTAGAAAATTTTAACATTTAAAGATTCAACTCTAAATTGAATCTAGGGTCAATATGTTTTACGTGAAAAAAGTAGTACTCTTGTGTTTTTAAAATCTATTTAGACAACATCTTGTGTATCGGCCTAAAACCTTTTCTATGTTGAGATGTAATTCCAAATTTTTTCAGACTGTTTAAATGTTTCTTAGTTCCATATCCAAAATTTGTTTCCCAAGAATAGTCCTTATATTTTTTTGATAATCTAATCATTAATAAATCTCGATATGTTTTAGCTACTATGGAAGCAGCACTAATACATTTTATCTTTTCATCTCCTTTAATGACCGTTTTAAAGTTATGTATTCCTTTAGGAGCAAAAAGACCATCTATTAAAATTAGATCAGGTTGTGTCGAAAGCTTATTTATTGCTCTTTTCATTGACAATAGAGATGCTCTCAAAATATTAAATTTGAATATTTCTTTTACTGAGGCAACGCCTATAGCATAGCATGAGTTATTTTTAATATACTTTGCTAATTTAAGCCTATTTTGAAAATTAATTTTTTTTGAATCTTTAATTAATTTTAAATCTATCTTCTTATTTAAAATTACTGCTGCGGATACAACTGGACCTGCTAAACATCCTCTGCCTACTTCATCGACGCCAGCTTTAATTAAATTATTTTTCAATTTTGATATTTAATTCAATAATTTTACTTCTAATCATTTTGAGATCTTTCCAGGACATAGCTTTTTGCTTTGGCTGCCTTATCAAGAAGGCAGGGTGAAAAGATACAATTACTAAGGTATTACATTTACCTATCTTTTTTTTAAACCATTTTCCTCTTGCTTTGGAAATAACTTCTTCATTACCTATTATTGTATTTAAGGCAGTGCTTCCCAATAAAATTAAGATCTTTGGATCTATTATTTCTATATGTTTTGTTAAAAAAGGAAGATATCTTTTTATTTCTTCTAAAGTTGGACTTCGATTTTCTGGGGGTCTATAGTTAACAACATTAGTTATATAAACATTGTCTCTATTCAAGTTTATAGCCAATAACATATTATCTAACAGCTGACCTGCTCTTCCTATAAAAGGCATTCCCTCTAAATCTTCATTGGCACCGGGACCCTCTCCAATAATCATTATTTTTGAATTAGGATTTCCATCAGAAAAAACAATATTTTTTGAGCTTTTTTTTAATTCACAATTTTTGATTCTTTGAATATCTTCTTTAAGCTCCTCAAGCTCCTTATCTTTGTGGGATGTATTTTGAAAATTGTTAGCAAATTTATATCGATTTATAGATTTATTGTCATATATTAAGTTATGATTAATAAGACTATAATATTTAATTAGTTTTACTAATTTAGTATTAATTTTTTTTGTCATTTTAATAATTATGAAAAATTTAAAAACTCAATTCAAGTTTATAACACAACTTATTTTTTTTATAAGTTGTTTTAACACTATTGAAGCAAAAAATCTAAGTAAGTTTAATCAAGCAGAGAATACCTCTAAGTATTTTTCTGGTATTTCATCTATTTATAAATATGACTATGAAAAATCTTATTATTATTTCAAATCCCTAGGAGGATTAGAAGATATTCATTATCCATATTCTACATCTTTTCAATATTCACTTATAAACTTAGAAAAATTTAAAGAGGCAGTTAACTATGCAAAAAAATTAGAAAGAAAAAATCTAGATAATTTTGAAAGTACTTTGATAAGTGCAGTCTTTCATTTAAAGACCGAAAAATATGAAAAAGCAGAAAAATATTTTAAAAAGTTATCGCTAAAGAGTCAAAAAGGAACTTTTCAGGAACTATTATCATCTTCATTTAATAATTGGTTCAAATTTACTAGCTCTAATAGTTTAGATCATTCTCTTAAGATGTTAGAACAAGATACAGGGAGATTTGAAAATATTAAAAATATTCAAGAGGTTTTTTTACATTGTTATTTTGACTCTCTTAAGTTAGATGAAGCATATATCAATTTAACTAAAAACTCTGATGTAGATTTTTCAAGATATCATTTTTTTCATTCAAATTATTTCGTAAAAAAAAATGATATTAAAAAAGCTCAAAAGATATTAGATTCTTCTTTAAATCTTTTTCCAAGGAACTTAATTTTAAACCAACTAAAAGAAGACCTTAAAAAAAATCTAAATTTTTATAATCAATTTAATTGCAAGAAACATACACATGTAGTTGCAGAAATCTTTTATATAACTGCAAGTGCTTTGGCTTCACAGGGATTATTTACTCTATCTAATTTCTATTTAAGTTTGGCAAAATACTTAAATCCAAATTTTATTTCATTTGACACACTTTATGCAGAAAACTTTTATGAGATAAAAAGATATGAAACTGCAGAAAATCTATTTAATAAAATGAAAAATCATGGCTCTGTTTTTAGTTGGTATTCTTCAAAAAGAATTGCTTCAATTTTGTCAAAACAAAAAAAAGAAAAAGAAGCAATAAAATTTATGAATTTAGAATTTAAAAAAATTCAGAATCCTAATGTTTATGTGATTTATGACTACGCTGCTTTTCTTAAAAATAATGAAAAATATGAAAAGGCAATTAAGTATTATTCAAATGTTTTAAAGAAAATTAATAAAAAGCACTCTTTATATGCGAAAGCTACAGATGGAAGAGGAGTGTCTTACGAAAGAACAAAACAATGGGAAAAAGCAGAGATTGATTTTTTAAATTCATTGAGTGTCGAGTCAGAAAGTGCTTATGTTATTAATTACTTAGCATACTCTTGGATTGAACAAGGAAAAAATATAGAAAAGTCTTTAGAGATGTTGAAAAAAGCTAACAGACTAAGACCAAACGATGGATATATAATAGACTCTCTTGGCTGGGCTTTTTTTAAATTAAAAAATTACAAAGAGTCGAAAAAATATTTACAATTAGCCATGCAACTAATGCCATCTGATCCAATAGTTAACGATCATTATGCTGATGTACTATGGATGAACGGTCAAACTATTCAAGCTAGATATATTTGGAATTATGTCTTAAATTTAGAAGAAACTGAAAAGAATTTAAAAAAAGAAGTTGAAAAAAAGTTACTACTTGGTTTAAAAATTTAAGATCAATATTGTGATAAAATCTTATTGTAAAATTAACATTTTTCTAAGAGTTGTAAGAAAATTAAATAGCGGTCTTCATGGTATTCAAGCAAATAATATGCTCCTAGAATTACATGACAGTATAACCATAAAATTAATCTCTAAAAAAAAAGACAATATAATATTTAGAGGAAAATTTGGAAAAAATGTTCAAAAAAGCAAAAATTCAATAATTGACACAATGTATGTTTTAAGAAAACATAATCTCATTAATGAGAGAAAAAGATTTAAAATAATTATAAACAAAAGAATACCTGTTTTTGCTGGATTAGGTGGCGGCACCTCAAACGCAGCTTTTATTATAAAATATTTTTTAAAAAATAGAATAAATAATAAATTTTTATCTCTTTTTGAAAGAAAAATAGGAACAGATTTAAGATTATTTTTTTTTAAGAATTCATTCCAAAAGAGTTTATCAAATCTAAAAGAATTTAAAAAAAAATTTAAATTTTATTTTATTTTGATTTATCCAAATATAAAATGTTCTACTAAAGATATTTATTCAAAAGTTAGAAGCTATAGACATCCTATTAAATTTGATCCAACTCAGATCGCATCAGAAAAAAATTATATAAAATTTGTAGAGAATGAAAAAAACTGTCTTCAAAAAATTGTTGAGAACAAACACAAAAAAGTGAAAAAACTTTTAGATTTGATAGAATTACAAAAAGATTGTTATTTTTCAAGAATGACAGGATCTGGCTCAACTTGTTATGGTATGTTTAAAAATAAAAAAAAAGCTATGAATGCTTTAAAAATAATCAGGAGGAAACTTCCAAATTTCTGGTGCGTAATTACAAAAACTATTTAAATGTAAGTTTTTATGATATATCAGATCGATAATATTGGGGCATAGCCAAGCGGTAAGGCAGCGGTTTTTGATACCGCCATCCTAGGTTCGAATCCTAGTGCCCCAGCCAATTTAATGAAAAAAACACTCTTAAAAAATAATTTTTTATCAAATATAAAAAATTTCTTTTTCCCATTTTATAGATCGCCAGAATTAAAAAAATTATTTAAAATTTTAAATAAAGATCAGCCAACTAAAAAAGTAGTTGCGATGTTTGTAGGCGGGTGTGTAAGAAACTATATTTTAAATGAAAAAATAGATGATATAGATATTGCTACAATATTTACCCCCGAGGAAATTAAAGAGAAATTTAAAAATACTGAATTTGAAGTAATCGAAACAGGGGTTAAGCATGGTTCTGTTACACTTATAACTAATGAGTTAAAGTTTGAATTGACAACTTTAAGAAAAGATACAAATCCGGATGGCAGGCATGCCGAAGTTGACTTTATAGAAGATTGGACAAAGGACTCAGAAAGAAGAGACTTTACAATTAACGCAATCTATATAGATCATAATGGCAAAATTTTTGACCCACAAATGGGAATTAAAGATTTAAAAAATAATGTAGTAAAATTTATTGGCGACCCAAGCAAAAGAATAGAGGAAGATTTTCTTAGAATAATTAGATTTATTAGATTTTGTTTACAGTATAATCATAACACGTTTGAGCTATCTACAATTGAGGCAATTAAATTAAATTTAAATGGAATAAAAAACCTTTCAAAAGAAAGAGTCTTAAATGAACTTTTAAAAATTCTGAAACTTGATAATTTTAAGCATATAAATGAAGCAAAAGATTTAAAAAATATATTTTTAATGATATTTTCTGAACTAAAGTATATTGATCGGCTTAATAAACTAAATTTTTACTCATCAAATTTAAAATTTGATATAAATTCTCTTTTAGCAATATTATTGATTGATGATAAAGAGAATCATGAATATTTTTGTCATAAATATAAAACTTCAAATCTTATTAAAGAAAAATTGAGCTTTTTTAATAAGCAATATAAAGACTACAAGGAAAACAAAAAATATTTCAAAAATGATTTAAAAAGTAATATTTATTATATTGGAAGAAAAGGTGTTCAAGACTTAAATTTAATTACATTTTTTATAAATAACAAAAAAAGTTTTAAAGACTATTCTTTAATATCAAAAAATATAGATTCTATTAACATTCCCAAGTTTCCATTTGATGGAAAGTACTTAATTAATAAAGGAGTTCCGGAAGGTCAAAAAATAGGTATTATTCTTAAAAACTTAGAGGAACAATGGATGAAAAATAATTATGTTTTAGAGGAGTCTCAGGCAAAGCAGATCATAAATAAGTTTAATAATTAAATATATTCTACCTTTAAAATTTCAAAATTTCTCTCACCTGAGGGAGTATTAACAGTAACTAAATCATTTAAATTTTTTCCTATGAGACTTTTTCCAATAGGACTTTTATAATAAATTAAGTTATCTGTTATGTTAGCTTCATCTTGTCCAACCAGTCGATATTTGGTCTCATTTTTTGTCTCAAGATCTTTTACTGTTACTGTAGAACCAAAGATTACTTTTCCATTATTTTCTATTTTAGTAACATCAATCACATTCGCCCTTGCGATAACGTCATTAATAGTTATCACTCTACTTTCAATCAATGCCTGCTGTTCTTTAGCAGCATGGTATTCAGCATTTTCCTTTAAATCCCCATGAGATCTTGCTTCTGCTATAGCAGCAACTATTTTAGGTCTCTTGGTATTTTTAAGATCATTAAGTTCTAATTTTAAACTCTCTAAACCTTTTATTGTTATTGGCTCTTTTTCCATTTTTATTTCCATTTTGCTGTCGGAGGTAAAGACATTAAAATAGCTTCTGTATCTCCTCCAGAATTTAATCCGAATTTTGTACCTCTATCATATAAAAGATTAAATTCAATATATCTTCCCCTCTTATATAATTGTAATTCCTTATCTCTGTTATTCCATTTCAAATCTTTTTTTTTCTGAATTATTTCTGAGGTAATTTCTAAAAAACCAATTCCTAAATCTCTAACAAATTTAAAATTTTCCTTCCATTTTTTTACTTCATAGTCAAAAAAGACTCCTCCAATTCCTCTCATTTCTTTTCTGTGAGGAAGATAAAAATAGTTATCACACCATTTTTTGTATTTACTATAATTTTTTTTATTAATAAGGCAAATTTTTTTAAGTTTTTTATGTATTTGAATTTTTTCATTTTTATCTTTAAAACTTGGTGTTGCATCCATCCCGCCTCCAAACCACTCTTTAGTAGTAGAAATAAATCGAGTATTGAAGTGTAGTGCAGGTATTTTAGGATTTTTCATGTGTGCTACAACTGAAATACCAGAAGCCCAATATTTTCCATTTTTTTGAGCACCAAAAATTTTTGATCTAAATGTTTTTTCAAATTTTCCTGAAACTGTTGACTGATTAACTCCAACTTTTTCAAAGATATTACCATTAGTTAGTAAGTAAGATGTTCCTCCTCCTTCATTTATCTTTTCTTTTTTCCAATTTCTTCTATTAAATTTTTTGTTTCTTAAATTATTTTCTTTACAATAATTCCTTTCAATAGTTTGGAATTGTCTTACAATTTCTAACTGTAAAAATTTAAACCAATTACTAGTAAGTTTTTTTTTAATTTCTATGTGATTTTTCATTTAAAAAAATTATTTTGTTTAAGAGCTTCTGAAGCAACAATTGCTACAGTCATTGCAACATTAAGCGATCTTGCTTTTTCACTCAAGGGTACTTTTAATTTATTTTTGATTATCTTATGAATTTCTTCCGGAACTCCAGCACTTTCTCTACCGACAAGAATAAAATCATTTTTTTTAAATTTAAACTTATGATAAAATTTTTTAGCTTTTGTTGTCATTAAGATTATTCTAAATTTTAAATTTTTATTTTTAAACTCTTTAAAGTCATGATATTTTATTATTTTACCAATTTTTATATAATCCATTGCAACTCTTTTGAACCGTGAGTCGTTCAAGTTGAATCCACATGGTTCAATAATGTGAATTTTTAGGTTAAGGCAGGCTGCTAACCTAATAATAGCAGCTGTATTTTGAGGTATATCTGGTTTATAAAGAGCTATGTTTATCATTAATGATTAATTTATGTGTCATTCTGACCCTAGTAAAGACACAGAATAAGTCTTAATTAAATAATTATTAATAATAAATTGTAAAATATGAGCAAACAAGAGGACAAAAAGAATAGAAGAGACTTTCTATTTACAGCGAGTTATACAGTGGGTGCTGTAGGATTAGGCGCAGCTATTTGGCCTTTAATACATCAAATGAATCCTGATCAATCAGTTAAAGCATTAGCTACCACAGAAGTTGACATTAGTCAGGTAGAGCCAGGAAATTCTATAACAGTTTTATGGAGAGGAAAACCAGTTTTTCTTAAGAGGAGAACCTCAGAGGAAATAGCAGAAGCAAGATCTGTAGTTTTAAGTGATTTACCTGATCCGCAAAAAGATGAAGAAAGAGTAAAAGATGGAAAAGATGAGTGGTTAGTAATGCTGGGAGTTTGTACACATTTAGGATGTGTACCGCTGAAAGATAAAGGTGATTATAACGGATGGTTTTGTCCTTGTCACGGCTCTCATTATGATGTTTCAGGCCGAATTAGAAAAGGACCAGCACCAAAAAATATGGAAATCCCAAAATATGAGTTTGTTGATAGTAATACAATAAAAATCGGATAAAAAAATTATGAGTGAACACGAATATGTACCTAAGTCAAAGGCTGGAAAGTGGTTTAATGATAGACTACCACTTTTATCATTAGGTGCGCATCTAACTGATTATCCAACACCTAAAAATTTAAATTATTGGTGGACTTTTGGGGGAATATTGACTTTTTGTTTAATAACTCAAATTATAACCGGAATTGTTTTAGCAATGCATTACGTTGCACATGCAGACATGGCTTTTGAAAGTGTGGAAAAAATAATGAGGGACGTTAATTACGGATGGTTGATTAGATACATACACAGCAATGGAGCTTCAATGTTTTTTTTAGCAGTATATATCCATATTTTTAGATCTTTATTTTACGGATCTTATAAATCCCCTAGGGAGTTAATTTGGATTATAGGTATGTTAATTTATATTTTAATGATGGCAGCAGCATTTATGGGGTATGTCTTACCTTGGGGTCAGATGAGTTTTTGGGGAGCAACTGTTATTACAAATTTATTTAGTGCTATACCACTAGTTGGAGAGAGTGTGGTTACATGGTTATGGGGTGGTTATTCAGTAGACAACCCAACTCTAACAAGATTTTTTAGTTTACATTACCTAATTCCATTTTTAATTTTAGGATTGGTTGTTTTACATATATGGGCTTTACATGTTCCTGGAAATAATAATCCTGTAGGAATAGATATTAAAAAACCCTCAAAAGACACAGTTCCTTTTCATCCTTATATAACCGTAAAAGATATTTTTGCTCTATTGCTATTTTTAATAATATTTTCTGGTTTTGTATTTTTTACACCAAACGTTTTAGGACATTCTGACAATTATATTCCAGCCAACCCAATGGTAACTCCAGCTCATATAGTTCCAGAATGGTACTTACTTCCTTTTTATGCAATTTTAAGAGCTGTTCCAGATAAGCTTGGAGGAGTTCTATTAATGTTTGGAGCATTATTTGTGCTGATTATTCTGCCATGGCTAGACACTAACAAAGTTAGATCAGCAGTGTTTAGACCAATTTACAGACAATTTTTTTGGGTTTTTGTAATAGACGTTTTGGCACTAGGGTATTTGGGCGCAATGCCAGCTGAAGGTGTTTATCTATTATTAGCTAGAATTGCTACAACATATTACTTTTTACATTTTATAGTTATTTTACCGGTTCTTGGATACATTGAAAAAACCGATCCTTTACCTTTAAGTATCTCTGAGCCAGTTTTAACAGGGGGGTTAAATCCAATTTTAACTAAGTCAGACAAGAACTTTAATGAAAAAAGATAGTTTAGTAAAAATATTACTTAGTTTTTTAATTTTAATTACATTTCAAAGCAAATCTCTTACCGCTTCAGGTGCAGATGATATATTAAAGGTAAAATGGAGCTTTTCAGGTTTAACAGGTAAATTTGATAGATCCTCGCTACAAAGAGGTTACCAGGTTTATAACGAAGTATGTTCATCATGCCATTCTATGCAATATTTGAGTTATAGAAACTTAGGAGAGAAGGGTGGACCAGAATTTACTAAAGAGGAAGTGAAAGCTATAGCTTCAAGTTTTGAAATTACTGACGGACCTAATAGTGATGGAGAAATGTTTACTAGGCCTGGCAGACCTTCAGATCGATTTGTAAGCCCTTACTTAAATATGAAGGCTTCAATGGCAGCTAACGGCGGAGCTTATCCACCTGATATGTCCGTTCTTGTAAAAGCAAGACCAGGAGGCGCAAATTATATTTATTCTATTTTGATGGGCTATGAAGATCCTCCACCAGGATTTATTTTAGATGATGGTGTTTATTACAATAAATACATGAGTGGTAATATGATTAAAATGTCTAATCCTTTATCTGAAGGAATTGTTGAATATTCAGACGGCACAGAAGCTTCTATGGATCAAATGGCAAAAGATGTGACCACTTTTTTAACTTGGGCTGCGGAGCCTCATTTGGAGGCTAGACACAAAACTGGAGTAAAAGTAATAATATATTTAATTATATTATCTATACTTGTTTATTTTAGTATGAAGAGATTATGGTCACGTGTTGACTCTGAAAAATAAGACATCACCATCTTTAACCACATATTCTTTACCTTCTATTCTTAATTTTCCATTTTCTTTACATTTTTCAGAACTTCCATATTTTATAAAATCTTCACACGAAACAGCTTCAGCACGAATAAAGTTTTTTTCAAAATCAGTATGAATTTTACCAGCAGCTTGAGGTGCAAGAGTATTTTTTTTTATAGTCCAAGCTCTAGTTTCTTCGGGTCCAGATGTAAAGTAAGTATCAAGACTTAATAGATCATAGCCTTCTCTGATTAATTTATTCAAACCTGTCTTATTTAATCCAATTTCTCTCATAAACGACTCTCTTTCATTTTTATCGAGACCCATTATTTGATCTTCAATATCAGCACAAATTGTAACTATTTTTTCATTTTTAAATTTTTTTTGAACACTTTCGGTATACTTATTTCCCTTATCTAAGCTATTTTCATCAACGTTACATACAATAATTTTAGGTTTTATACTTAATAATCCTATTTGATTTAAAATATTTACCTCTTTTACGTCATCAATATTCAATCGATCTTCACCTTGATCAAGAGCTTTTAATTTATTTTCAAGAACTTCTATTTCATTTGAATTAAGAAGTTTTTTTTTATTTTTTTCTAATTTTTTTTGAATAATATCTATATCTGATAAAATGATTTCAGTATTGATAGTTTCTAAGTCATCAAGCGGATTAATTGATGAATTTACATGTGTAATTTGATCTGAATCAAAGCACCTAACTAAATGAATAATTGCATCCACTTCCCTTATATGTGACAAGAATTTATTACCCAAACCCTCTCCTTTTGAAGCTCCTTTTACCAAGCCAGCAATATCAACAAAGGTAATATTTGTATAAATTTTTTTTTTTGAGTTTGATAATTTTGATAATTGATCCAACCTGCCATCAGGCACATCAACGACACCAATATTTGGATCTATTGTGCAAAAAGGAAAATTTGCTGCTTCAGCATTTTTTGAAGCTGTTAAAGCATTGAACAAAGTCGATTTGCCTACATTTGGCAGGCCAACTATTCCACATTTAAATCCCATTAATATTTTGATTAACCTTGCTAGAAAAAAGATCTATTTTTTTTTCAAGCAATGTTGGAATTACTTTGACTATATTATTAGTTATTTCTTTAATTTGATCTTCCTCATCTTCTTTAAAATCTTCTAGGACATGATTGTTTACTTTTTTTTTATTGTTAGGGTGTCCTATTCCAATTCTAACTCTAGAATAATCTTTACCAATAAATTTATCAATTGACTCAATTCCATTATGGCCTGCAGAGCTTCCCCCAAATTTTGCTTTTACTTTACCTAGATCGATATCCAAATCATCATGAAATACAATTACATTTTTTGCATCAATCTTAAAATAATCAATCAATTCTTTTACAGCAGTTCCAGAATTGTTCATGAATGTGAGAGGTTTGATAGCATATACTTTATGCTCACCAATTAAACCGGTAGTAAGCAAACCTTTAAATTTAGGTTTTTGTTTTGATAATTTAAAATGTAGATTAATCGCATCAATAATCTTAAACCCGATATTATGACGGTTATTTAAATCTTTAGGACCTGGATTACCTAAACCAACAAGTAGCAACATATTTAATTATTTCTTTTCAGGCTGTTTTTTATCCGTAACTGGTGCTTTATCATCTTTTTTAGCAGGATCTTTTTTAGCAGCTTCACCATCTTTTCCAGCTGCCGCAGCCGGTGAAGTTCCGCCTTCTGCTGGAGCTCCATCTGCAGTTGTCGCAGGAGTCTCTCCTTCCGCCCCCTCAACTGCCTCTCCTTCAGCAGGTTTCTCAGGTTCTTTTATTATTGTAGGCGCTGCAACTGTAGCAATAACAAAATCTCTATCTGTAATCGTTGGAACTACTTTTTCAGGTAATTTAACAGAGGATATTTTAATGCTCGATCCAATTTCCAAACCAGCTAAGTCTACAACTATTTCTTCAGGAATATTTTCTGCTGGACATTTGAATTCAACTTTTCTTCTCACTATATTTAAAACACCTCCAACTTTTAAACCTGGACAATCATCGTTATTTATAAATTTTACTGGAACTTCAAGTATAATTTTTGCACCAGCAACTACTCTCATAAAATCTATGTGAATGGGCTCATCTGAGATAACATTATAAGCTACTTCTCTAGGAATAACTTTTTGTTTTTTCCCGTCGATATCTAATTCGACAACTCTAGACAAGAAAGAATCTGAATTTAAAATATTTTTGATCAACTTTTTTTCTATTGAAATTTTAGCATTAGGGTCTTTTCCACCATATAAAATAGCGGGAATAAATCCTTTTTGTCTCAACTTATTTATCTCGCCAGATGAGACAGTTTCTCTTTTAGTAGCTTTTAAATTATTCATGTTTTTATTTGGATGTGCTATTTAACTCAAGTTCATGAAGAAAACAAGTATTAATTGAACAAATCAGATACCGATGTTGAATTTGAAATTCTTTTAATAGCTTCTGCCATAAGTGGAGCTATAGATAATACCTCAATTTTACTATTGTTTTTTATTTTTCCAGAGTTATCAATTGTATCAGTTATAATTAATTTCTTAATTTTTGATTTTTGTATTTTAGATACTGCCGGTCCGCTAAGTACAGCATGAGTGATAAATACATAGACTTCCAAAGCACCTTCTTTTTTCAGGGCATCAACTGCGCTTACTATAGTTCCTCCACTATCTATAATATCATCAACTATAATACATGTTTTTCCTTTTACGTTTCCAATAATATTCATAACTTTTGATTGTCCCGGAGTCGGTCTTCTTTTATCAATGATTGCTAAATCTGCTTTGATTTTTGTTGCAAGTCCTCTTGTTCTTTGAACGCCTCCAACATCAGGTGATACACACAATAGATTTTTGCTCTTTAATTTTTTTTTAATATATTTACTAAACAAAGGAGTTGTAAATAAGTTATCAACCGGCATATCAAAAAATCCCTGAATTTGTCCTGCGTGCAAGTCTACTGTCACAACTCTGCTTGCTCCTGCATTGGTAATCAAATTAGCAACAACTTTTGCAGATATAGATGTTCTCGGAGCGACTTTCCTATCTTGTCTAGCATAACCATAATAGGGAATCACAGCAGTAATATTTTTAGCTGACGATCTTTTTAAAGCATCTATACAGAGCAATAATTCCATTAAATTATCGTTTGCTGGATGTGAGGTGGATTGTATAACAAAGACACTATTACCTCTAATATTTTCATTTATCTCAATGTATATCTCACCATCTGCAAAGGTTTTGATATTAGTATTAACTAGTTTAGATTTGAGTTGTTTTGAGATATCTTTACTGAGCTTGGTATTGCTAGTTCCAGATAAAATTTTCATGAAATCAATTATTTATACAATTATTCTTTTAAGTTTTCAAACATATTGTTGAAATACATCGACCATAGTCTTTTTCTTTTAGGTGTATTGACCTTCTAAAACTAAAAAAATTCTTCTTTTCAAGGTAAGTATCCATTTCAATATTGTCCAAATTATGGATATCTAACTTTTTTAATCGATAGTTCACATATCCTCTTAAATCAAAAAGAAATTTATCTTCATTTTTTCTATTGAAAAAAATCTCACTATCTTTATCACTTTTTAAAAATTCTTTGTAAAATTTAACTTTTACCTCGTAACTGTTTTGACCTATACACGGACCAATAGCAGCGTAGATTTCATTTTTAGAATTTAAATCAATTATTTTTTTAACGGTGTTTTCTATTATCCCTTTAAGAGCACCTTTCCATCCAGCATGGACACAAGCAATTACTCTATTAAATTTTTCAAAAATTAAAATTGGAACACAGTCTGCTGTAAGAACTGATATTGGAATATTTTCAATTTTTGTAATTAAAGCATCACACTCAAACCTTTTCTTATGTTTATTTTTTTCATCTATTACAATTACTTTATCACTATGAGTTTGTTTCATTAACACCAAATCTTTGACTGAGGAATCAAATTCTTTAGATATTATTTCTAAATTTTTTAAAATTTTTTCTTTATTATCGTTAGAGCCAATACCACAGTTAAGACTATTGTAAATTCCAATTGATTTTCCTCCATTTTTAGAAAAAAAACAATGCTTTACATTTTTAAAATTTTGAAGTTTTTTTGAAAAATACATTAATAAAATCCAAGAGAAAATTTTTTTTTATTTTTAAAGGCAAAAATTACCTTAAATAAATCACCCATATATTTTGGATGCAAAAGTCTTTCAAGGTTAAAGTACATACTAGATTTATCTTTAAAGTTCATTTTTTGACTTATAATATTAGCTCTTTCTATTATTCCCATTCTTTTTAAAAATTTAGCTTGCGTAACAGTTTTATTTACTCTCAGTTTTTCTTTTTTAAAGAATTTTTCTAACAAGCTAAAATTTACCAGAGAGGTAATATCTGCATTTCCTAAATTATCAAATAATTTATTTTTTTTATGTTTTTTTACAGATTGAATTGTGCTTATACTTTCTTGTTTTAAGAAACCATAATCTAATAATAAAATACCACCTTTTTGTTTTTTAACTATTTTTATTATCTTTTTAAGTTCATCAGTGCCTTGTTTTGGATATTCTACAAAAGTTTGATTCTTTAATAAATTTAGTTCCTTAAATTGGTCGATTGTTTTTTTATTTATTTTTTTTAATAAATACTTAATTTGATTATTTTGATTTAATTTAACAAATCTTTCATAAACAATATTTTTTTTTATCTCAAATTGTTTGATTGGAATAGCGTCAAAAAATTCATTACCTAAAAATATAACAGGCCCTTTTTTAATTGAATTAAAGTTTTTTATCCATTTAAGTTTTTCTTTATGTAGTAATTTTTTTTGAATTTTTTCAAGTTTTTTACTTTTTTCATACAAATAAACTTCAGATGAATTAAAAAATTCAGGAAACTTTTTAAAAGTTTTGACCATAATTTTCATTAAAAGACCGTTTCCTGGTCCAAGCTCTATAATGTTAAAATTTTTAGGTTTTTTAAGATGTTTCCAAAAAAAGATCATCCATATGGCTAAAATTTCACTAAATAAAAAAGAAATTTCCGGAGCAGTAATAAAATCACCTTTTTTCCCAAAAGGTATTTTTTTAGAATAATACCCATGAATTTTATCGTAAAGAACATTTGAAATAAATTCATCAATGGGAATTTCTTTAGCACCTAAAAAATTTTTATTTATATTCTTCATTTTTATAAATTTTAAAAAAAATGTACGTTCCAATTAAAACCATTATTGCACTTAAACCAGAACCTAAGCTAAATTTATTTAGAATATACCCAATTTGAATATCTGGCTCCCTAAACTGTTCAGCAAAAATTCTAAAAATTCCATAAAAAATTAAAAAAAGACTTGAGATAATACCTATTTTTATATTTTTAATAAAAATTGATAGATAAATAAGAATAGAAAAAAGGAGAATGCCTTCTAAAGCGGCTTCATAAAGTTGAGAAGGGTGACGCGGGGTGTTATCAACATTGGGAAAAATTACTGACCAAAAAACTGAAGTTTCTTTTCCATAAAGTTCTGCATTAATAAAATTTGCTATTCGTCCAAAAAACAAACCTATTGGGGCCACACATGCTATTACATCAAGAAAAAAAAATGCTTTTATCTTATTTAAATTTGAAAAAATATAAGTACCCAAAATAATCCCAATTAAAGCTCCGTGAAAAGACATTCCTCCCTGCCAAATTTTTAATATATCTAGTGGATTATTTAAATAATAAGAGAAATTATAAAATAAAACATATCCAACTCTACCCCCTAATATTGTAGAAATAATTATATAACTTATTAGGTCATCAAATGACTCAGCTTTAACTGCTAAGTTTGCCTTTATATTTTTTAATTTGAAATTTATGATTTTTTTTCCTAACCACCAGCCTATTAGTATTCCAAAAATATACGCTAATGAATACCAACGAATCTCAAAAAATCCAAAATTGATAAAAATGGGGTTTAAATTATGAACAAACATAAAGAATTGTATATCATATTTGATATTATTTTTCTTATCAATTAAGATTAATTATGGATAGCTCAGATAAAATTTTAAAACTAATGTCAGATTTTATAGAAAATGGAATTTTGACTTCTCAAGATGCAAAAAAAGAGTTCTTAAATAATTTAAAATTTAAGCGTGATAAATTAGTTGAAAAACTTGATTTAGTTCCAAGGGAAGAATTTGAAATTTTAAAAAAAATTATAGACAAGCAACAAAAACAAATAAATCTACTGACAAAAAAAAAGAAATCTAAAAAGGCAAAGAAATCTTAACTTGTAAACCCTTATACTTACTGTCCCCAAGCTGAATGTTTCCACCGTGTGATCTTACAATATCTTCTGCTATAGACAAACCTAATCCAACCCCAGAGTGATTCAAGTTTCTCCCTTTGTCTAGACGATAAAAAGGTTTAAAAACATTTTTGTATTGATTAACTGGAATTCCTGGTCCATCATCATCTACAATAACTACAAAATTATTTTTAGATTTGAGAATTTTAATATAAACATTCTTTCCATAATTTAAGCCATTTTCTATAATATTATTAAAGCAGCGCATCAGCGCAGTTCTTCTTGCTACTAAAACAATTTCTTCTTCTAAGTCTAAATCAAAATGTAAACTTTTTATATTTTTGTTTTTTCTTATTTCCTCAAAAAATTCTTTGATATTTATAGCAGTAGACTCTTCTTGGACTTGGGATTTTGCAAACTGTAAGTAATTATTAAGCATACTTTCCATTTCATCTATGTCAGCTGACATTTTTTTAGATAATTCTTTTTGCTCCAGCATTGCTAGCTGTAATTTTAGTCTTGTCAAAGGTGTTCTCAGGTCATGACTTATTCCTGAAAGCATTTCTGTTCTTTGATTTAAATGCCTATTAATTCTTTTAACCATTCTGTCAAACTCATAAGCCGCTTTTCTTATTTCTGAAGCACCAGAAGGTCTTATTTCATTTATGTAATCACCTTTTCCAAATCTCTCCGCTGCCTTTGAAAGATTAACTATGGGCCTCGTTTGATTTTTAAGGAAAATTATTGCAATTGATATTAATAAAATTGATGGGAGAGTAATCCATAAAATAAATAATCTAACAGAAGACGGTGCAATTTTTTCTTTAGGAAACAAAAATTGAATTATTTTATCGTTAGATTTTATTTTAATTTCAACAAGTTCTTCATAGCGAGTTGTAGAAAACCAATAGTTAGAATTTCCAAAAGTAGATTTAAGCTCTCTCCTTAACGATCTATCCATAGGACTATACTTTCTCTCAGAGCTAATATTAGGCAACTTTTGCTCTCTTATATTAATTACAAAGTCGAAGTTTTTTTTGTACCTTTTTGTGAGAAAATTTATTACGCTTGGGTCTTGATTATTATAAACGTCATAAAGAGTTTTTATTTCTGCTACCAAGGACCTTGTTAAACCTTTATTAGCCTTGATCCATATACTGTCAAAAAAGACAACAGAAATTATAATTTGCAGAATTATAGTTGGAGCAGCAACAATTATTAAAGATCTATAAAAAAGACCTTTTGGAAATGTTTTTTTTAATATTCTATTCAATCCAAAGGACATATCCTGAACCTCTTATTGTTTGTAAATATTTAGGGCTTTTTGGGTCTGCTTCTATTTTTTGTCGTAGTCTTGTTATCATGACATCTATAGATCTCTCTTGGGTAATATTTGATATTTGACCAATCTGTGTCCTTGTGTAAGTTTTTCCGGGGTTAGACAACATTTCAAGCAGAATCTTTTTTTCTGAATTATTTATTTTATTTTTTTTATCTTTTAACAAAATAAACATCTTGTTTAAATCTACTTTCGCCTCTCCTATCTTATTAATTTTATTAATATCAATTTTTTTATTTTTTGTTATGATATTTTCAATCCTTAAGAGCAATTCTTTAGGTTCGAATGGCTTTGGTAAATAGTCATCTGCACCTAATTCTAAACCAAAAACTCTATTTTCAACTTCACCTTTTGCTGTCAGAAGTATAATTGGTTGACTTGAATTTTTTTTTATTTCTTTTGTAAGTTCAAAACCGCTTTGTCCTGGCATCATCACATCTAAAACAATTAAATCAAATTTAAAGTACCCAATCTTAATCTTAGCCTCGGCAGAATTGTTAGCAGTTGAAACGATAAATCCTTTTTCAATGAGATACTGTTTGACTAGCTCTCTTATTCTATCATCATCATCTACAACTAAAATATGTGATTTATTTTTTTCCATTTATAATTTTATTTAATACCTCTTTAAACTTTAATACCGAGTCTGGTTCTGAGCTTTTCAAAGCATTAAATATTCTTTTTTTTTGAGTTTCATAAATCTTTTCAAAGAAAACCTTACCATCTTTATCCAAATATAGATTTTTTTTCCTGGTATCTTCTAAGTCTTTTGACTGTTTAATCATTTTAGCTTTTAACAGGTCTCTCAAAACTCTATTAAGACTCTGCTTGGTTACTTTAAGCTGAAACATTAAATCTCCCAAGTTGGTTCCTGGATTTCTTTCAATTAGATTTAATGCTCTCAAATGAGCCAGTCCAAAAGAATTTTTTGAAAGAATGCTTTTGGGATCTGAGAAAGTTTCTCTATAAGCGTAAAAAAGCAATTGAATGAAATCTTTAATCTGTTCATCTTTTAAATATAATAACTCTTTCATAATGGTAAGTTATATTGACTTATTGTAATAAGAAATATACTTTTTTGTAAGAAAAAAATCGTTATATTCAAATTTTTATGGAAGTTATACCCTACGACAAAAGAAAAGGTAAAATCTGGTTTAATGGAGAGAATATTGACTGGGAAAAAGCTAATGTTCATGTATTAAGTCACGGTTTACATTATGCTAGCAGCGTATTTGAGGGATTAAGAGTTTATGACGGAGAAATTTTTAAACTTGAAGAGCATACAAGACGTTTGTTTTATTCTGCTAAAAGAATGGGGATGAAAGTTCCTTATAGCGAAGAAGAAATTAATATTGCAACTAAGAAAATAGTAGATCTTCAAAAAACAAAGAACGGATATGTTAGACCAATAATATGGAGAGGAAGTGAAATGATGGCAATTTCTGCACAAAAAACAAAAATTAATGTTGCTATCGCTACTTGGGAATGGGGTTCTTATTTTGATCCGAAATTAAAACTAGAAGGAATAAGATTAAATATTTCTTCTTGGAGAAGACCATCTCCAGAATCAATTCCATGGGACACAAAAGCATCGGGATTATATATGATTTGCACTTTATCAAAGCATGAAGCGGAGTCCCAAGGTTATACTGATTCTTTGATGCTAGATCATCAAGGAAATATTGCAGAAGCTACGGGTGCAAATATTTTTTTTAAAAATTCTTCGCAAGAAATACATACACCAATTCCAGACTCTTTTTTAGACGGTATCACCAGAAGATGTGTTATTGAGATAGCAAAATCAAAAGGCATTAAAATTATAGAAAGAAAAATTAAAGTTGAAGAGATGGGGGACTTTGAAGGATGTTTTTTAACTGGAACAGCTGCTGAAGTAACTCCAGTCGCAACTATAGGTAATTACAAGTTTAAAGTTTGTAATACAATAAAAGAATTATCAGAAAGTTATCAGGGTCTTGTAAGAAAAAAGAGAAATGCTGCTTAGTTTTTATTATCTTCGTTAATTGCATGGTCTATTCCTTTTACCAGATAGTCATATCCAGTATACAAAGTTAAAAAAGCTGATAACCACAAAAGTATAATGCCAATAGTCTGAGCATTATAATCTTGAAAATTAACTAATTTATTTCCACTTTCTCCAGTTAATAGAATTGCGATTGAAAACATTTGTAAAAGTGTTTTTAATTTTGCTAAACCGGTCACCTCCATGGATACTTTCCCTTGAGCTAAAAATTCTCTAAGGCCAGATATAAGTATTTCTCTAGTAAGGATTATGATGGCTGCAATTACTTCGTAATTTTTAATTGTACCGTTCATCACTAACAATATTAATGCTGCTGCTACGAGAATTTTATCAGCAATTGGGTCTAATAGTTCACCCAATTTAGATTCTTCCTTAAATAATCGTGCCAAGAGACCATCCAAATAATCAGTGAAACTAGCTAAGACGAATAGAAAAAATGGAATTAAATCTCCAAAAAAACCTGGAATAAAAAAAGTTAAAACAAATATTGGAACAATTATTATTCTTCCGATAGTTAGGATATTAGGTATTTTCATTTTTATTTATTCGTGAAAATAATTATATATTTTCTTTGCTACGCTGTCTTCTATTCCTTCAACGGACTTTAAATCATCAAAACTAGCTGATTCCACAGCTCTTGCAGAACCAAAATGATTTAACAAGGCTCTTTTTCTTTGACGACCAATTCCTTGAATTTGATCAAGCAATGATTTACTTAAGTTTTTCTTCCTCTTCGCTCTATGAGTGCTTATAGCAAATCTATGTGCCTCATCTCTTAATCTTTGAATGAAAAATAACAAGGGATCATTTTTGTTTAAGATAAATTCTTTATTTTTATAATAAATTTTTTCCTCACCAGCGTTTCTTCTTTTACCTTTCGCAATAGCTAAAATAGGTAAATCATGTAAACCTAATTCATTTAAAACTTCTCTAGATACTGAGTATTGTCCTTTTCCACCGTCAATCATGACTAAATCGGGCAA
>MDTB01061219.1_pt1 | contig 24294 bp, 22 predicted proteins | sample 811161 | NCBI WGS metagenome assembly MDTB01 (sample SAMN05326650, study PRJNA326480) | marine metagenome | isolation source: seawater | place: Mediterranean Sea | collected 2009
AACAAGAATTTGAAAAAGCTAATGACATAAAAAAAAGAATTAGAAGCTTAGATCTTTTGCATCAAGAACAATCAATCAATAGCTCTTTAGTTAGTATTGATTTTTTTGCCTGCGTATCAAAGCTTGATAGAACAGGGATATGCATATTGTCAGTCAGGGATGGAAAAATCAGAGGGACTAAAACTCATTACCTTAAAGGAAATCAATTAGAAGATATTGATAGCCTGTTTCAAAGTTTAATATTTTCTTACTATAAGAGCAGCTTTTCTTTGCCTAAAAAAATTATTTTAAATATCAAACTTAGCAATCTGTCATTAATAAAAGAAGCCTTAAGACTTAAATTTGGAAAAACAATTTTAATTTCAACAAGCATAAATTCAAATATTAGAAAAATTGCAAAATTAGGTAAATTAAACGCAAATCAAGTCATCGACAATAAAGTGAATCAATCTGCAAAACATTCATTTGCTATAAAAGATCTTATTTCTAATATAGGTATTATTAGAAAAAACTTAACAATAGAAGGATTCGATGTAAGCCATCATAGCGGCCAAAATGCAGTTGCCTCTTTAGTAAGATTCTCCTCTAATGGACCAGAAAAAACAAAGTATAGGCTTTTTAATATACCTAAAGAATTATCTGGAAATGATATTGGCTCAATGAAGCATATTCTTGAAAGGAGAATTAATAAAGCTAGCATCAATCCATTGCCTCATATTATTCTTATTGATGGAGGACAATTACAACTAGATGTTGCGTTAAAAATTTTCTCTAAACTTCTCAAAAAACCACCAATGATACTTAGTATAGTTAAGGGATCTAAAAGAGTTAGATCAACTGAAACAGTCCTTTCTAAAAATGGGGTTATTGAAATGGCAAAAGATAGCCCTGGTTTTAGACTACTTCAACAAATTCGTGATGAGGCTCATAGATTTGCTATTACAAGCAATAGAAAGAAAAAAAATAAATCAGTCAAGAAATCTTCACTTGATAATATAAAAGGTCTAGGACCCAAAAAGAAAAAAGATTTAATGAGCTATTTTAAATCTATTAAGTTAATTAAGGCAGCTTCAGTAGATGAAATATGTAAGGTTTCAGGAATAAGTATTAAACTAGCTGAAGAGATCAACTTATTTTATAAATCATGAATTATTTTATTCAATTACTTACATATTTTAGAATCTTGATCGCACCAGTAATATTTCTATTAATTGTACAGCTAAATTTTTATGGGCTTGCTTTAATTTTATTTGTAGTTGCTTGCATATCTGATTATTGGGATGGGTTTCTTGCTAGAAAATATAATCTTGAGTCATTAATTGGAGCTGTTTTGGACCCAATAGCTGATAAGATTTTAATAACATTTATTATACTAGCTACAAGTATAGAGCTTTCTAGCCCTTTCATTGGTTTTATTGGAGGAATAATTCTCGTTAGAGAGTTTTGGGTTGGTGCACTAAGAGAGCTAAATGCTAGAAATGCAAATATAAATGCTACAAAAGTATCTAAATTAGCAAAAGTTAAAACCTCTATTCAACTTGGGACATTTTGTCTTTATTTACTGGGACTTTATTTGAGTAGTGCTCTCATGGTTTTTGTAGCAAATTTCTTTTTATTTTTAGCTTTAATAATTACTCTTCAAACTGGACTTTCATATACAATATCCACATTTAAGAAATAAGGCTGGAAGGCAGAGTGTTGATGCAACGGCCTGCAAAGTCGTTTACGCCTGTGCGATTCCGGCTTCAGCCTCCAATTAATTAGAGTAGAGATATGCTGAAAGATCAAACAATTTTAATAACAGGTGGGACAGGTTCATTTGGCCATGCTTTTATTCCAATGACTTTGGATAAATTTAATCCAAAGAAGGTCATTGTTTATTCCAGAGATGAAATGAAGCAATGGGAAATGATGAAGCATCTCAATGACAGAAGAATACGTTATTTTATAGGCGACGTAAGAGACAGGGATCGTTTGTATAGAGCTCTTGACGGAGTTGATTATGTAGTACATGCAGCCGCTACTAAAATTGTTCCAACTGCGGAATATAATCCATTTGAGTGCGTTAAAACAAACATTAATGGTGCTATGAATTTAATTGATGCTTGCATTGATAAAGATGTTAAAGGAGTAGTTGCATTATCTACAGATAAAGCAAGTAGCCCAATAAATCTCTATGGAGCCACTAAACTAGCAAGTGATAAGCTTTTCATTGCTGGTAATTCTTATTCTGCAGGTAAGCAAACAGTTTTTTCTGTTGTAAGGTATGGGAATGTTATGGGATCACGTGGGTCAGTAATACCATTTTTTTCTTCTTTAGCTGCAAAGGATTCGTTGCCAATTACTGATAGTAGAATGACAAGGTTTATGATTCCTCTTGATCAAGCTGTTGAACTGGTTTGGAAAGCATTTGAGGATGCTAAAGGAGGTGAAATATATGTAAGAAAAATACCTTCAATGAATATATGTGATATAGCTAAAGCAATATCGCCAGAGGCTGAACAGGAGATTGTTGGTATCAGGCCAGGAGAAAAACTTCATGAGCAAATGATAGGTCCAGAGGATGCGCCATATACTTATGAGTTTGATGATTATTACAAGATTCTTCCAGCAATTAATAATTGGGATGACGATCCAGATAGAATCAGATCAGGAAAAAAAGTTCCTGAAAATTTTTGTTATTCCTCTGATAGTAATTCAGAATGGATGACTGTTGCGGAGCTCCAGTTCTGGATTGATAAAAATAAAGATCTCATAGGAAAAATTTAGTACTTATGATCCCATATGGCAAGCAAGATATTTCACAAGATGATATCGATTCGGTGGTTGAAGTTCTTAAATCTGATTACCTTACTCAAGGACAAATCGTCCCTAAGTTTGAAAAATCTTTATCTGATTTCACAAAAGCAAAATATTCTGTTGTAGTAAATAGCGCTACAAGCGCTTTACATATAGCATGCAAAGCTTTAGAAGTAGGTCCAGGAGATATGGTTTGGACCTCAGCAATAACATTTGTAGCTAGTGCAAATTGCGCTCTTTATTGTGGAGCTAAAGTAGATTTTGTCGATATTGATTCTAATTCATACAATATTTGTATTGAGTCCTTAACTAAAAAACTTGAGCTTGCTGAATTAAGTGGAAATCTTCCTAAGGTATTAATCCCAGTTCATTTATCTGGCCAGTCATGTGATATGAAGAGTATTTTTGCGTTATCAAAAAAATATGGATTTGCAATTTTAGAGGATGCATCACATGCAATTGGAAGTATGTACGCTGACGAGCCTGTTGGTAACTGCAAATTTAGTGATATTGCTGTCTTCAGTTTTCATCCAGTCAAAATTATTACTTCAGGAGAGGGGGGAGCTGCACTAACAAACAATCCTGAATTAGATAACAAAATGAGATTGTTTGCATCACACGGTATTACACGAAACATTGATTTAATGGAAAATGTTCCAGATGGAGCATGGTATTACGAGCAAATATCCTTGGGGTCAAACTATCGTTTGACAGATATACAAGCAGCATTAGGATTCAGTCAAATGTCTAGAATAGATGCCTTTATTCAAAAAAGGCATAAGATTGCAAAAAGATATAATGACGAGTTAAAGTATTTGCCACTAACTTTACCTGCACAAGGAAACGAAAACTATTCAAGCTTTCATCTATATATTATCAGGCTAAAACTTGACTCTATTAAAAAGTCACATAAAGATATATTTCAAGAGCTTCGAAACGAAGGCTTAGGCGTGAATCTGCATTATATTCCTGTTTACCATCACCCTTATTTTAAAAAACTTGGTTTTAAAAAAGGATACTGCCCGGAAGCAGAAAATTATTACAGGGAAGCAATTAGTATCCCAATATACTTTAGTCTCTCTGATGAGTTTCAAAAACAAGCAATTGAAACGATTACTAAAGTTTTAAGTGCATGAAAATTGCAGTTATTCCGGCAAGAGGAGGAAGTAAAAGAATTCCTCAAAAAAATATAAAAGAATTTTTTGGGAAGCCTATGATTGCATGGTCTATTGATGCAGCAATTAGCTCAAATTTATTTGATAAAGTTATTGTATCTACTGATGATCAGGATATAGCTAAAATTGCGAAAAATCTCGGAGCTGAAATACCCTTTATAAGACCAGATAATATTGCTGATGATTTTGCCACAACAACTGATGTGATGGCTCATGCTACGCAATGGATGCTAAAAGAGAGTTTTCAAGTTAAAGCGGTTTGTTGTATTTATGCAACTGCTCCTTTTATAAGGGTTGATGACCTAAAAAAGGGTTATGAGATATTTAACTCTGGAGCCTGGGAATATGTTTTTACAGCTACAGATTTTGCGGCACCCATATTTCGTTCTTTTGAAAAAGATGAAGATTACGGAATTAAAATGTTTTATCCAGAATTTTTTGATACAAGATCTCAAGATTTACCAGAGGCTCTTCATGATGCTGGTCAATTTTATTGGGGCAAACCTTCGGCTTGGATCGATGGCAAAAGAATATTTGATCAACACTCAACTCCATTGATTATTCCTCGTTACAGAGTTCAGGATATAGATTCTGAAGAAGACTGGATAAGGGCGGAATTAATGGCTAAATCTGTTTTAAAAGAATAGGAATGAAGCATTCTGTTGTAATTGTTGGGCTTGGTAATATTGGCATGCTTTATGACCTCAATTTGCCTAAAAAAGAAAATATATTAACTCATTGCAATGCTTGTTCTCAGCATCCAGATTTTGAATTAATTGGTGCAGTGGAAACAAACTCTGAACTTCGATCTTTATTTGAGAAAGATTATAAACTCCCATCTTCAAAAGATGTCGAGTCTTTTCTAGAAGATAATCAGTTGTCTCCGGATGTATATGTAATAGCAAATTCAACAGAGAATCATCTTAATGTCATAGAGCAAATTACTGCAGTCTCAAATCCAGTTGGAATATTATGTGAAAAACCTCTTGCATACAATGTGGATGAAGCACTTAAAATTTGTAGGCTGTGTGAAGAAAAAAAAATTAAAATCTTCCTAAATTTTATTAGACGTGCAGATCCGGGAATTTTAGAGCTCAAACATCGAATCGATACCCGCCAAATTGAAGGACCATTAAAGCTCGTTGCGTGGTACTCAAAAGGCATCATTCATAATGGGTCACATTTTATTGATTTATTTGATTTTCTTTTTGGCTCTGTAATTTCATTTAAAATAATTAACCCTGGCCCAAAAATGGATAAAGATGCTGAGCCTGATCTTTTGCTAGAGTATAAATACGCTAAAATACTTTTTACTGCTGTAGATGCTAATAATTTCTCTCTTCATAAGTTCGAGTTGGTTGCTAAAAATGGACACTTAGTATATCAAGGCAATGGAGATATGATTTGGAAGATTGCAGAGCCAAAAAATCAAGCTCATGGAAATATTCCTTTGTCTGATAAAGATGAAATAATCCTGGGGGATATGCAGAAATATCAATACAATGTCTTAACAAAACTTTCTAATGCTCTAAATAACAATGATGATAATTGCTTGTGTGATGGTGAGGCAGGGCTAAAAAATATTACAATATTAAATAAAATTATCTCGTCTACATAGGATTTTAAAAAATTATGGAAAAACTTGCTCTGCTTGGTGGAACTCCAGTTATCGATAAAGAATTTAAAAAATATAATCCCTTAGGTATAGAAGAGCTTAATGCTGCAAAGGAGGTCATCGATAGCGGCATATTATCCCAATTTTTAGGCTGCTGGCATGAAGATTTTTATGGTGGTCCCAAGGTAAAACAATTTGAAAAGGATGCTGCTAAATATTTTGGAGTAAAGCATGCTATAACAGTAAATTCATGGACTTCTGGTTTAGTTGCAGCAGTTGGAGCTATTGGAATTGAGCCAGGTGATGAGGTAATAGTTTCTCCATGGACCATGAGCGCGAGCGCTACTGCAATTCTTCATTGGAATGCAATACCAGTTTTTGCTGATATCGACATAGATACTTATAATCTTTGCCCTGATTCAATTCAGCAGAACATTTCTCCTCAAACTAAAGCAATAATGGTTGTTGATATCTTTGGCCAGTCTGCTGATATGGATATCATTATGGAGATTGCAAAAAAACATAAGTTAAAAGTTATATCCGATACTGCGCAGGCTCCCGGAGCTCTTTATGGCGACAAGTATGCTGGAACATGTGCTGATGTAGGCGGCTTTAGTTTAAATTATCATAAACATATTCATACTGGTGAGGGCGGTATTCTTGTTACCAACGATGATGATATTGCTGAAAGACTTCAATTAATCAGAAATCACGCAGAGGTTGTAGTTGAGGATAAAGGAGTCAAAAACTTAACAAATATGGTTGGGCATAATTTTCGATTAGGTGAAATTGAATGCGCTATGGGAATTGAGCAATTAAAAAAACTTAAAGGTTTGGTTCAATCCCGTCAATTGCTTGCTGAGAGATTAACAGAAGGTTTAAAAAGTTTAGATGGATTAAATACTCCAACCCAATTTAATAATAGATCTCATGTTTATTATATTTATGCAATGCAACTTGATCTGGAGGTGCTTCAAGTTTCCAGACAAAAAATTGTAGAGGCTTTAGCTGCAGAAGGAGTGATAGTTAGTTCAAGTTATCAAAATATTCATTTAATTCCCTTATATCAAAAGAAAATTGCATTTGGTTCAAAAGGTTTTCCATGGTCATCTGAATTTTGCAAGAGGGAGATATCTTATAAGAAAGGTATTTGCCCAAATGCAGAATATCTTAATGATAATTCTTATATGGGATTTGGAATGTGTGTGTATGACTTAACACTTGAAGATATAGAACTAATTATTAAATCTTTTCATAAAGTTTGGAAAAACTTAGAGAACTTGTAATACCCAAAAATCACAATCGCATATGTTTAAAAATCAATCCGGCTCAAAAATTTATCTGACTTTATTTGAGCTTAAAGATATTACACCTGAATACATTAGCTGGTTAAATGATCAGGAGGTAGTAAAGTTTAGCAATCAACGCTTTTTCAAACATACACACAAGACATCAGTAAATTACCTTCAGAGCTTTGAGGGAACATCAAATTTATTTTTAGCAATTAAAGATTTATCTTCCAAACAGACTATCGGAACAATGACAGCTTATATCTCAGAGCATCATCAAACAGCTGATATTGGGATATTGCTTGGTAATAGAGATTATTGGGGAAAAGGAATTGGTTTTGATGCATGGTCTACTCTAGTTAAATGGGCAAGTGCAAACTACAGAAAAGTATCAGCAGGTGCGGTAGCTGTCAATAAACCAATGATAGCTTTGATGGAAAAATCTGGGATGGAATTTGAAGGACTTAAGAAACATCATGAAATAGTTAATGATCGTTTAACCGATGTTCTATTTTATGGCAAGTTCTCTGATGTCTGATAAAATTACTTCTATCGTTTTGATAGCAAACGATCAAGGGAGCGCAAATTTACAAACTCATTTTTTTCATTGGTGTAAATATATAACCTGCTAGAGTTTTAATGATCGGTTAAGCTAACAAAATTTAATTATTAGAAAGTAATGTAATCTTCCATTATTATAGTGATAGTCATCAAATAAAAACTAACCTAATTAAGCATTATGAGCTTTTATATACAAAATACCCCAATCGGAGGGCACCATCCTCCATATATCATTGCTGAGCTGTCAGCTAATCATAATGGTTCTTTGGAAAGAGCTAAACTGTCTATGAAGGCTGCAAAGGATAGCGGTGCTTCAGCAGTAAAAATTCAATCATATACTGCCGATACAATGACTATTGACTCCGATCTACCAGATTTTTTAATCAAAGGTGGTTTATGGGATGGATATACCCTATATGATTTATATAAAGAGGCTCAAACTCCATTTGAATGGCATGAAGAATTATTCCGCTTTGCAAAAGAGATTAACCTTACATTATTCTCCTCTCCATTTGATGAAACGGCGGTAGATATGCTTGAGAAACTTAATGCTCCTGCATATAAAGTGGCTTCATTTGAAATAGTTGACTTACCCTTAATTAAATATATTGCAGCAACAAAGAAACCATTGTTCATGTCAACAGGAATGGCATCAGAGGAAGAAATTTCAGAAGCTATTTCTGTTGCCAAAAAAGAAGGCTGTAATGAAATTTTATTATTTCATTGCATTAGTAGCTACCCAGCACCAATTCAGGAAGCAAATTTATTACAAATGCTACAACTAAAAGAAAAGTATAATGTTGAAATTGGTTTATCCGATCATACTATGGGAAATACTGCTGCTATTGCAGCAGTTTCATTGGGAGCCTCGGCTATCGAAAAACACTTTACCCTCAGTCGTGTTGAAAAAGGCCCAGATAGCACATTCTCTATGGAGCCTGATGAGTTAAAAGATCTAGTTACACAAACTAATAATGCAAAAGCAAGCCTAGGAACTGCCTCATTTGATCGACCAGATATTGAAAGTGGGAATCAGATATTTAGAAGATCGATATATTTTGTTAAAAACTTAAAAGCAGGACATCTTATAGAGGAGGGAGATATAAGAAGAATCAGGCCTGGTTATGGGTTAAAGCCCAAATTTTATGATGAAATAATAGGAGTAAGTTTAAAGCAAGATGTGCAAAAAGGTCAGCCTGTATCATGGGACACACTTGAGCGATAAGTTACTTAAACAAGCAGACAAAAACATAGAAGAAGAGGCAAAAAAGAAATTTGGCTGCGGGGAGAACATTTCAGAAAGTATTATATTATTGAAAATAGGGTTTGGTTAAGATTTGTTGAAAACTAAAAACTTATAAAATCTTTTCTAGCTCCTTCAAACCATTTTTAGTACGAGTATTATTTTGCGACTACTATTGAATGGGAGTAATTGAAGTTAGCTTTCTTAAAGTAAATTGTTAAAGTTTCCACTTGATTTCTTTCGAATGATGCAAAACTCAGTTATTTAGGTGAAATCTTAGGGTATATCTTTCCATTGTAAAACGGATGTCTCGAAGCAAGAGCAGTGAATATAGAATTTTTCGATGAAAAATCTACGTTTTTAAATGTTCTTGCAAATGCTTCAATTGATTGTTTTTCATGCTTTATGATAGCTTGATCATCCAAAGCTTCTGTCTTTGCTCCAAATACAGTAATCTTAAAACTATCCCCGAACATCCTGTTAAATATTAAATTCACTCTATCCATATGATAGTCTGAAGTAACAATATGTATTTCGGATAAAGATGTTTCACTTAAATATTCTAAACAATAGTAGGCGTCTCCTACCGTATCTCGCGATGATGTAAGTGATTTTATTAAATCACGTGTAATATTAGAGTTATCCAAAATGAAATCACTAACAACATCTGCTATGGGCGTGGTGCAATCTGCACGATATGCCCATCCAATCGTGATTAAAAACTCATAGTTATCATTTGAAAATTTTTCAATCGCTAACTCGCTACGAGCAACAGACTCAACTCCCAAGTCACAATCTTTTGACATCAGATGAGACAGCACTATGAGACATTTCATTTAATTAGAATTCACCTTCAAACGATCAAAAGCAAACCTATCTCCTTTGATTACTCCAGAGCTAATTACCAAATTATTGTCACTCATACTTCAAACCTTCTTTGTCTAATCGTTCCAGTTCTTCTTCAATATTGGAATTCCAGCCAGAAAAGTTTGATGGTAAGTCTCTTGTGTAATAATGCGTCCCAACGCCCCTTTGCTTTCTTGCTTTCCAGTCATCATTGATTAATGAAGGCAGGAATTCAAGAAATAAGCTTTCGATACGTTCAATTAACACCGCATAGGTCTTTGCAAAAGTGTCGTCAGATTTACTGAAATTAACATACTGTTGCATAACAATTGGTCCAGTATCAACCCCACCATCAATTAGATGAATCGTAACGCCACTAGGAGTATTATCATAAAAGGACCAAAAGTTTGGATTAGCTCCACGATTGTATGGAAGATATGAAATGTGTAAATTGAATATTGGACAATCAAATCCATCGATTACATTCTGCTTAAGGATATGTCTATATCCATAACTTATTACATAATCATAACCAATTACTGGCTCAATTTTTTCATCTGTACAATCAACTAAGCAGTTATTCGTAATTAACGCATCAATTATCTTTGTTTGCGATTCGCTATAACCTAGAAAGAGTATTCGTTTTATTGGATTTTTTATCTCATTGTAGCGTTTCAATTTTAAATCTCTCTTTTTTTTGGTTTTCTGCTTTCGGCTAATGAACCATTAAATATCCCATCTGTAATCAGCACCTTTCTATAGCTCCTTAACTTTCTTCTTTGCGTCTGCACATTCATTCTTTTTGGCATCAATCATTAAGCTTGGACATTACAAAACATCCTGACTCTAATGCAGCGCGATGCACACGAGTACCAGGTTAAAATGCATGATCGCCCCCAACTCCATTGACGCCAGTCGACAAATACCAAGCTGAAAAATATGGGTTGCTTGATTTAAAGAAGCAGTAGCCCAAATCACCATTCAAAAAAGAAGAAATAGTTGAGTTATCAATAGGGGATAACCGTAATGAAGAATCCGGTAAAAGCTCAAATTCAAGCAATAGCTCTTCACCATCAGCAGAAAAAATACGTGCAACGACTTTTGTAACCTTTTTTGTTCCAAACACCCATGTATTTGTAAAAAAAACTGTAAACTCACTTGGACCTCCAATAGGACACCATGCCGAACTAAATTCTTTGCTTGATGTCGCATCATTAACTATAGGTGGAGAAAAACAAATATTAGTACCTGAACTTAAGGCTCTAGTTCTTGCGATATTGAGGCCTAGCTTAAATCGACTTGGATAGATGTCAGCATATAGCTCGAATTTACAGGAGGACGAATCCTTATAAAATTTATCATGCGCAAAAAAATCATATATATTAAGAGTGCTTATCTTTTGGAATAATTCAAAATCTTTGCTAGAAAGCTCTTTAAATGTAATCACGGCTCCTTTTGAATCAAGGAGTTTTATTGCCACCCGTCCATCCCAAAATTTATTTGACATATATGACGAAATGGATGTGTTAAATAATTCACTATCTAACAAAGGAAAGGAAAAAGCTGCAAAAATATTTTGGGAGTCACTAATCTTGATTGATTTTTTATTAGAAAGTTTGTTTTCATCGAAGAACGTATGCGTCAACGATGGCAATTTGTGAGCTGATAAATTACCAACATAAAATCGAGGGAAAATATCTTTCACATCATGCTTTATAGATACTTTACAAAGGCCAATATTATTAAGAATATCGTCATCGAATAAATCATTGATAGATATTTGGAACAGCTTTTTACATCCATCATTAAAAAAAGTAACGCTTTTAACTAGCTCAAGCTCACCATTCGCACTATGTATAATTATATTTAAGCAATACTCGGATTGTATCGAACCACCAATAAGAACGATATAATTTACAATGGATTCTTCAAAAAAAACATCAAATCCAGTTTGATAGCTTTCGTATATTTCTGTTGGCATTATTTCAGATGGGTTGTATGAACGAAGGCAAGAATGCACTGAGCTGGAATCATCACCATTAGTTATACAGTAAACTAATGCTGGATATTTTATCAATGGCTCTTTTTCAAAAAATACTTCGACTTCCACGCTGAATGCAAATCCAAATGTCGAACTTGTGACATGTCGATCAATAAAACAATTCAGATCAATATCATAACTTTTCGGACCTCCTGCAATAGAAATTTCGTCCGAACACACAAGCTGACCTTCCTTATCTCGAAAACTTAATAACATATGGACATTGTCTAACTTATTCTTGAATTTCCAATAAGACAGGAAGTTTATTCGATTTTTGATTCCAGGCTGTATATATATTGGAAAAAGCGTTGAAGCTCGAAAATCTAAATTATTATTTTTCACTCGAACAAATCTCTTTAAATAAATCTATATAATATCCCAGGAGTAAAGCCAAAATCTTTGTAAAAGGCGCATTTCTTTGAGTGTATTGTGACTTTCATTTTTCTAAGCTTCAATCATTTTTTTAGTAATCTATTCCTTAGCTTTACAAAAGTTTTATCTTAATATCCACACAGAATAATTAGTTTACCACTAACAATAATTTTTGTAAGTGAGCAAAAGATAAGGGCTAATAGCACATAGAAGTTTTTATACCCCACAGTAAAAATAGTTGGACATGAAGCAGTAGTAATAAGGCGTAAAACATTTACTGATATAGAAATTTAAGTGTTTAGAAAGAGCTATTTGAGAACAGTAGGGAAGAAAAGTATGCGAATCAACAGGCATAAAGTTTATAAATAATCCGATTTCTACATTTTTTTTATCAACAAATTTGCAAGCCTTTGCTGCTACTGAAAATCTTAGGTATTTCGACTTTATCGGTATAAAATGCTTTGAGTTATCGGAATAGTTCTATGATTTTTGACAAAAGCACTTCTGTCGCTTTGATAGCAAATGATGCAGGCAGTGCAAATTTATTAACTCATTTTTTCATTGGCGTAAATACGCAGCCTGCCAAAGTTTTTATGGTTGGACCAGCTCAAAAAATTTGGGAAAATTATTTTCCAAATATCTTAATTTCAAATTCAGTTAAAGAGGCAATTAGCGGTTGTTCAACAGTAATTACCGCAACAGGTTGGCAAACGGATATTGAGCATGAAGCAAGAATTCTCGCGAAAGACATGGCCATACATTCTATTGCTTGTTTAGACCATTGGGTGAATTACGAGGAGAGATTTATTCGAAATTGTGAATTAGTTTTACCAGATGAAATTTGGGTTTTTGATGATCATGCTATGTCTCTAGCAAGTGGAATATTTCCAGACACAAAAATCTTTTTACAGCAAAATTTCTATTTAGAACATATGGTTAACTTGGCCAAAGTTGAAAAAGAGCCTGATATACCTGAGTTACTTTATTTGTCTGAGCCAATGAGAAATGATTGGGGGAAGAATATTCAAGGGGAGTTTCAAGCCCTGGATTATTTTTTACAAAATATTGAAAAAATTGGATTACCTCGGAAATATAATTTTATATTTAGATTTCATCCATCTGAAGATATTAACAAGTATAAGAAATTTTTAGATCAAAGAGGGGTTAAGTATATTTTTGACATTAATACAAACATATCCACTGCTCTTGGAAGAGCCTCATGGATTGTAGGCTGTCAAACATATGCTTTGGTTATAGCATGCGCGCTTGAAAAGGAAGTTTTTTCATCCCTGCCACCACAAGCTCCTGAATTAACTTTGCCATATAAAGAAATCCAACAATTAAAAAATTTATAATGAAATACTGTAAGTTATGCATTCAACCCGATACCAGACCAAATACAAAATTTATCAGAAATACTATTTGCCCGGCTTGTAATTATTTTGATAAATTAAAAGACGTAGATTGGAATGAAAGAGCCCAGATACTTGAGAAAATTATTCAAAAGCATAAGAGCAATTCTTTAAATAAGTTTGACTGTATTATTGGTGTAAGTGGGGGAAAAGATAGTGTCAGGCAAGCTTTATTTATTAGGGATAAGTTAAAGATAAATCCATTATTGGTCTCTTTAGGGTACCCACCAGAACAGGTTACACAAAGAGGGGTGGAGAATATTTCAAACTTAATCGAATTAGGTTTCGATGTTGTCGTATCTAACCCTGCCCCAAAACGATGGAATCATTTGGTAAAAGAATCTTTTGATCGATTTACAAATTGGGCAGTTTCAACTGAGTTAGCTCTGTTTAGTAGCGTTCCCCAAATAGCAATAAATTATGGCATAAGTTTAATTTTATGGGGTGAAAATCCGGGCTTACAATTAGGCGACCTTAAGACTTTAGGCAAGAATGGATATGATGGAAATAACCTAAGAAATATGAATACTTTGAAGGGAGGTGTTCCAAAATGGATGCTTGAACTTGGCTATTCGCGAGATCACTTAAATGCATATTATTATCCAAGTCTTGAATTGTTTGATAAGCATAAGTTGCAGATTGTATATTTGGGATGGTTTTTGGGCGATTGGTCACTTACTAATAATGGAATGTACTCAATTGCGGAGGGGTTAAAGATTAGGACAGATCATGTTTCTAACACAGGAGATTTAAGAGGTGTAACCTCGCTTGACGAGGACTGGGTAACTCTTAATCAAATGATTAAATACTATAAATATGGATTTGGTAGAGTAACTGATTATTGCAATGAAGAGATTAGGTTGGGAAATATGACAAGAGAAGAGGGCGTGAAACTAGCAGACCAATATGATCATGCTTGCAGTAAAGAGTATATTGAATCTTTTTGCGAATATATAAAAATTACTCCTAATCAATTTTGGAAGCAGGTCAGATCTTCAGTCAATAAAGATTTATTTGAGGTGAAAAGATCAGGAGATATAGTTAAGAAATTTATTGTTGGTCAAGGCTTATGAAGAAGATAACAATTGGCATTGTTGATTATGGATTTGGAAATATCTCCTCTTTATATGGATGCTTGATGTCACTGGGATTCAGTGTAAACGTTTCAAGCAAAAAATCTGTTTTGAAAAAAAGTGATATTTTATTTCTTCCTGGTGTTGGTGCATTTGACTCAGGAATGAGGGCAATGAATGAAAAAGACCTAGTTGATTTTATTCATAAATTCCATACTAGTGGAAAAACAATAGTTGGAATTTGTCTTGGTATGCAACTTCTCTTTTCATCTTCGGATGAAGGCTCATCAATCAAGGGTCTTTGTTTGCTTCCAGGGCGAATAACCAAAATTAGAACTGAGCCAACTCATATTGGATGGAATAGAATCAAAATATTAAAGCCAAGATCAATTTTTAAAAATTTTGATAGAAAACATTTTTATTTTAATCATAGCTATTCATTCGATGGGTCAAGAAAAATTGTTTCTGGGACTGCAGTCATTTCTGCTAAAAATGAAATAGTGTCAGCAATAGTTCAAAAGAGAAATATTACTGGCCTGCAGTTTCATCCTGAAAAAAGTCAATCTAATGGAGCCAGCCTTCTTAATAGAATAATTTTGGATGCTTATAATGCTTAAGAAAAGAATCATTGGATCTATTGCGGTATTGAATGGATGCGCTGTTCAGTCAATAAGTTACAATCGCTACTTGCCGCTAGGTAGGCCTGAAGTAATTGCTCAGAATCTAGATAGATGGGGTGCAGACGAAATTTTAATTCAGTGCATTGATAGATCAAAAAATTCTAATGGCCCTGATTTTAGCACATTGTCAAAAATTGCTAATGCTGGCATTACTACGCCACTTATTTATGCAGGAGGCATAAAAGATAATTTAGATGCAATAAATGTCATAAAACATGGAGCAGACAGAGTAATGTTTGATGCTCTTCTTAACTCTGATCTAACTGAAATAATTAAATCAGCTCAAATCCTTGGTTCGCAAGCTTTACTGGGTTGCATCCCAGTAAGTTGCAATCAAGGTAAAATATACAGATTTAATTACCTTACAAAGACGACTGAGCCATTGACTAATGAATACCTAGAAAAAATATATTCATCTTCTATCTCTGAATTATTGTTAGTAGACTTTTTAAATGAAGGGTTGGACAAATCATTTAACTTTAAAATTTTTCAATCTTTAAACATAACAAACATCAAAATTCCAATTCTTATTTTTGGAGGAATTAGCACTCCAGGGATAGCTAACAAGATTTTGAAACAAGACAATATTGCTGGTGTGAGCATAGGTAATTTTTTATCTTATAAAGAAAATTCAATTGAGTATTTCAAAACCGCAATTAATAATCCATCTATAAGAAAACATAAATTTTTTACAAAAGGCAATCATGGAAAATAAAATGCAACAATGTTCAAGGTGCCTTTACACATCCTTGCATCCTCTTGGAATTACTTTTAATGAAGAGGGTGTGTGCTCGGGTTGTCAGATACATGAAGAGAAAGATTCTTTAGATTGGGATGGAAGGTTTAAAGCGCTAAAAAAAATTATTAAGCCATACCAAAGAGGAAAAAAACAATATGATTGCATCATTCCTGTCACAGGAGGAAATGATTCTCACTTCATAGTGCATGTTGTTAAAAATATTTTAAAACTGGAGCCACTTCTTGTAACTTATAATAAATATTTTAATACTCCTTTGGGGATTAGAAATCTTGCTAACCTAAAAATAAAATTTGATTGTGATCTTTTAACTCAAAATATCAATCCGCAAGTAGTTAAAAAAATTACTAAACACACTCTTAGAAAATACGGTAGTCTTTATTGGCCTTGCTTGGCAGGTCAAACAGTATTTCCAGTTCAAACTGCTATTAGGTATAAAATTCCACTAATTATTTGGGGGGCTCATCAGGGCATTGAGCAGGTAGGTATGTTTTCTCATCTTCATGAGGTTGAGATGACAAGAAGATATAGAAAAGATCATGATCTTTTTGGGGTTGAGGCTGAAGATTTAATAACAGATTTTAGCACTCTTACCGAAGGCGATATTTGGCAATATCAATATCCCGATGATGCAGATATTCATTTAGAAGGAGTGAGGGGAATCTATTTAGGAAACTATATAAGGTGGGATCCAAAAGCACAGCACGAATCCATGATTAAAAAATTTGATTATAAATCATCAAATTTTCATAGAACCTTTGATACTTATGATCATGTTGATTGTTTTAACTTTATGGATCTACATGATCATATAAAGTTCTTAAAAAATGGTTACTCTAAAGTTACAGATCATGCTTGTCGAGAAATAAGACACAAGCGACTATCAAGACAGCATGCTCTTAAACTTGTCAAAAAATTTGAAAATAAAAAACTTAAATTCGTAAAACAATTTTGTGAATGGCTTCATATAGACCAGATAGGACTAAATTTTATATTAAATCAACATAGAAATAAGTTGATATGGCACGAATTGGAACCAAATATTTATAAGAAGAAAAAATTAAACTTTTCCAGTCAAGGAACAATAAATCTTGTTGATAAGGAGCGTCCATTAAAATTTATACAAAATAGCTCAATTGATATGAGCTCTGATACAAAATACATAACGATTGGAAAAGGATACCCATTATAATTCCATCCTTACTCATAAAAAAATAAAATAAGTTTCACGCAAAAATTTCAATAAGTGTTGCCAACGGTTACAATGAATAAGATTTTAATCTGGAGATTATATGAAATTTAAGAGTGACCAAGAGGGTTTTTGGGCAGAGGAGTATTCAGAGGAATATATTGAAAAAAACAGCCAATTTGATGATTTAAAAGGGGCTGAAGGCTGGTCCAAAATTCTTCATTGCACTAATTATGAGATAAGTAATTTTCTAGAATTAGGTTGTAATATTGGAAGAAATATCAAGCAGCTCCAAACCGTTTTGCCCTCAGCAAAACCCTCCGTAATAGAAATTAGCAAGGAAGCTTTTCAATATGCTAACTCCAAATTTACATTTGAAAATTCATTTAATGGCTCAATCTTAGACTCAGATTTCTCAAAGAATTCCTTTGATCTTACTTTTACTATGGGAGTTCTAATTCATATAAATCCTGATCAATTATTTGATCATATGGAAAAGCTTTATGACTATAGTAATAATTTCATTGTTATTGGAGAATATTTCAACAGAACTCCCGTTGCTTTAGAATATCAAGGACAAAAAGATAGATTGTTTAAGAGAGATTTTGGAAAATTGTTTTTAGAGAATTTTTCAGTCACATTAATTGACTACGGTTTCTTATGGGGCCATATTTACGACAATGCTGGATTTGATGACATTACTTGGTGGGTTTTTAAAAAGTAATATTTTGAGAATTTTTTAAATTTTTAACATGAAAACTTTGTCTTAGAGATAAATTTTTTCATCATATCCTATAGCTGCATCTCATCAGAATAGATAATAATTCTATTGAAGATTTTTCTTATCTGCTGTAATCAAACTCTGTGACAAGTAATTTTTCTAAAATTAGCAATTAAGACAGGCTTAAGTTTACTTGCTCTGCACAGAGATCAAATCTTTTAGGGAACTTGTCCTTTACAACTAGAGATTTTAAAAACCATTAGGGATATAATCACTTCATGGCTGGATGGCAGAGTGGTTATGCAGCGGCCTGCAAAGCCGTTTACGCCGGTTCGATTCCGGCTTCAGCCTCCATTACTTAACCCCCATTAATAAAAATGAAATTTATTAAAAAAAAGCGATAATTCCCCGCTAGGTGAAATGATAGTTTTGAAATTACTTCAAGATAATAATATTACTGAGGAATATATAATTTCCAACTTTCATAAAAAAACAAGCTTGTAAAAATTGATATATAGGCCACCAATATAAATGTTAAAATTACTTTACTTATGAATCACTATCACACAATCCTTCAGGAACTTAAAAAGCATCCTAAGAAATGGCTAATTACTGGTGTTGCTGGATTCATTGGAAGCCATCTTTTGGAGACTTTATTAAAACACAATCAAATAGTTTTTGGGCTGGATAATTTTATTACTGGCAATCAATCAAATTTAGATAAGGTACGTAATTTAGTAACAGATTCACTATGGAACAATTTTAAATTTATTGAGGGCGATATTTGCAATATTGATACATGCAGGCAGTCAGTTAAAAGTATTGATTTTGTTTTGCATCAAGCAGCGCTTGGCTCAGTTCCAAGATCTATTGAGGATCCTCTTCTAACTAATGCAACAAATATTTCAGGTTTCCTTAATATGCTGGATTCATCGAAGAATGCAAATGTTAAAAGTTTTATATATGCTGCTAGCAGTTCTACTTATGGCGATCATCCTGATCTACCCAAAGTTGAAAATAATATTGGGAATCCTCTTTCTCCCTATGGCCTTACTAAATATGTAAATGAGTTATATGCAGATATCTTTAATCGAGCATATGAATTTAAATCTATAGGCTTAAGGTATTTTAATGTGTTCGGTCCAAGACAGGATCCAAATGGGGCTTATGCTGCCGTAATACCAAAATGGATAAATCTAATGCTCAATCAACAGGAAGTAATTATTAATGGTGATGGAACAACATCCAGAGACTTCTGTTATATCGAAAATGCAGTTCAAGCAAATATTTTAGCTGCGGTTGCTAAACCCGAGGCACACAACAATATATACAATGTTGCTGTTGGTGATAGAACTAGTTTAAATGAGCTTGTTCACTTATTACAAAAATCCCTCAAAGAGTTCAATTTTAATTATACGAAAGATCCAATCTATCAAAGCTTTAGAGAGGGGGATGTATTACATTCGATGGCTGACATTTCCAAAGCAAAATTAATTTTGGGCTACGATCCTGAGTTTAATGTTGAATCGGGCCTTCTAAAAACATTAAAAACTTATATTGAAATGCATTCTTAGGAATAAATATAAATTTATGCAATATTGTAAAAATAGCCTGTCTCTTATAATAAATTCTTTTAGAAATAAAAGATTATGTAAAGAAATTAAGCCCAATAAGTGGAAAATGAGAAATCCTCCCTCTAATTCATCAAATCTACAGAGAGTATCAAGGGTTTATTGCCCAAATTCCATCAATAGCTCGGTAAGCAAAACTCAAAAAGACTTCATTGCCATTGGAAAAAGGGTTGATTGGCTAAAAGATAATCAGCCAACAGATAGTCCATGGATATGATTCCAGAGAAAAAATATCTCTCTCTTCATGATGTTGAGAATATTGAAATTGATCTCAAACCAAATTTCTTTAAGCATAAAACATCCGTAGATAGATTTGGATTTACATCCATGATACTTGAGAAGCTGAATTTAAAATTTAGATATCGCACATTTTGCGAATGGGCACATGGCTGGATATGGTGGGACGATGAGTTTCTTCCTATCGATGTATTAGGCCCAAGAAGTTATCATAAAGATTTAGCAATTGTTGTTGCTTCTAAAAAGCAACAGGCAATCTTAATCAATGAAGGTTATTCTAATGTGATACTTGGGGGTCTACCAATTGTTTACACTGAAGATTTCCCTGTCACAAGAAAGAAAAATACTCTACTAGCTTTCATAGCTCATTCAGCTGAATCAGATATTCAACATGTCTTAGATCACAATTACCTAGATTATCTAGAGTCAATAAGAAAAGATTGGGAAGATATATATGTATCTGTATTTGGTTTGGATTGGAGTGACAATATGGATAATGCAATAAAAAGTAGAGGATTAAAGTTATTATATGGAGCTCATCCGTTTGATAAGAGCTCTCTCAATAGAACAAAATATAATTTTCTTACCGTAGATTCTGTTTCTTCAAATATGATGGGTTCACACATAGCTTATGCAGTAAGCTGTGGATGCAAAACAAGTCTATTTTCTGAGTTAGCTGAATATGATCCAAATGTTTTACCGTCTTCTTCGTTGGGCTATACATTGCAAGATGCAGAAAGATTGTCAAGATTTTATCAATATGAGTATTTAATAGAAAGATTTCCCTATTTGTTTAAAAATCCAGAAAATGGATACACAGATACTGACCTTGGCAGTCTTTGGATAGGAAAGAGTTTCAAGCTTAATAATATTGAACTAATGGAGGCGCTGGGCTGGAATGCTCATGGCCAATTAACTGGCTATACTAAAGGTTTTTACAGAAGAGTGAAGCGAATCATGGATAATAGATAATTATGATATCAATAATCTTTGAGCTCTTAGGCATGTTGGGCAAAAGCAACCTTAGAAAGTTAATATATTATCAAGCACTTGTGCTTTCAATGGCATTTTTTGAGACTATTTCAATTGTAGCTCTTGGATTTTTTATGTCCTTAATTTCAGATATATCATCAATATCAAGCAGTAATTATTATTATCATGCTCAAGAATTTTTTGGCTTTAAAGACGAGCTTCAGTTCCTATTTTTTCTAAGCATAGCAATTTTATTTGTAATTATTTTTGCTGGAATTTTTTCTATATTCACAACTTGGAGAATGTTTCATTTTGGTTCTCACCTTGGAGCGGACTTGAGTAACAAGTTATTTACACATTACCTTTATAGGGACTATATATTTCATTCAAAAAACAATAGCGGCAAATTGATAACAAATATAGCAAATGAAACTCAACGAATTAGCTATTCTATCATTCAACAATTTATGATGTTGAATTCAAGAGTTGGATTAGTTCTTGTTATATTTCTCTCAATTGTGATATATAACCCAATAGTTGCTTTAGCGGGGACATTAGTTATTGGATTATCTTATCTAACTGTTTATAAATTAATAAATGCACGCTTGGGAGTATATGGAACTAAAATTTCAACTCTTCAACAAAAACGCATACTTCTTATGAATGAGGGTTTTGGAGGCATTAAGGATATTCTGCTTGGTTCAAAGCAAGATGATTTTATACGGCGTTTTTCAAAAGCAAGTTTTGGGTATTACAGTGCTTGGGCTGCTTCTCAGACTTTTAGTATGGCTCCAAGATATTTATTAGAAATCCTAGCATTCGGGTCAATTCTATTTTTAGTATTATTTCTAATAGGATATGAAAGCAATAATATCTCAACAATACTTCCAACTTTATCCATATTTGCATTAGCAGGTTTTAAGTTACTTCCAGCATTCCAGCAAATATTTTTTTCAGTAGCTACCATCAGATCAAATATTTCCGCATTTAATTCAGTTCGAAAAGACTTATTGCTATTTAATAAGTATCAAGATACTTACGATAATGAATATATTGATCATGAAGGCATAGATTTTAAAAATATCAATATTAGAAATGTAAATTACACATACCCAAATACAAATAAAACAATTATTAAGAATATAGATCTTTCAATTCCTGTAAATAAAGTCATTGGCGTTGTTGGTTCTTCAGGTTCAGGAAAGTCAACTCTTATTGATATGGTTTTGGGCCTTCTTAAGCCAGAAACTGGCTCCATTTGCATTGATGAGATGGATATTAATAAAAATAAGAAGAATTTGTTTCAATGGCAAAGAAATATTGGTTTTGTGCCTCAGGAGATTTTCTTATCAGATGCAACAATCAGAGAAAATATTGCATTTGGTATTGAGCCTAGCAAAATAGATGAAACGAAAATTGATCTTTCAATTCAGATGGCACATCTGATTGATTTTATTGATAACCTAAGTGCTGGTAAAGATACCATGGTTGGAGAAAGGGGAGTTCAGTTATCTGGTGGGCAGCGTCAGCGAATTGGAATTGCACGGGCGTTATATAGTAATCCCAGTGTGTTGATTTTAGATGAGGCAACAAGCTCTCTCGATGGAATCTCAGAAAAAGCGATTATGGAAACCATTCATGATTTTTCGGGCAAAAAGACTTTAATAATAATCGCTCATAGACTTGCTACAGTAAAAAGATGCGACATTATTTATCTATTGGAAGAAGGAAAGATTAAATCTAAAGGCGCATTCAATCAATTAAGTTTGGAGGATGATTTATTTAAATCAATGACAGAAAATCAGTAGATGGTCATTTTAAATCTTTATCTTTTTATTGACTAAGATTTGTAAACTCAACCAATTCATTATCATCCATCAGCATTGCTACAGTAGAATTAAAATGCAACACCCTTACTTTCTTATTTGCGCCTATATAATTAATAATTGATTCTGAAGGAGAGCCCATTTTAATAATTTTTTTTGATACAAAATCTATCTTTTCTCTTGGATGAGGGATGTACATATCACACTGTTCAAGATAATTGTTACGTATTTTCTTCAAGCTTTCCATTTGACCTGGATGATCGTTATAAACAGTCCCTAAAAAGATTACCTTACAGTTTCTATCAATATACTTTGCATCCTCTGCAATAAGATATTTATTCCAATGCATTGAAATAGGTATCACTTCTCCATTCAAGGGTATGTTTTGATGATTTTTAAATAGCGTGTAATGAGTTTTTATTCCAGACCGTATAAATGTATTTGACCCTTTAGGGAATAAACTCCTGGCTATAGCCCGTTTCCAACTCTTACCCCCAAGTATATTTTCTCTAAAAAATGATCCGGGGATAGTTGGATCAACATTTACACTTCCGTTGTCAAAGGTACATAAATTTTTGAACTGCAATAGCTTAATAGCAAGAGCTGCTTGATAGTTTCCAACAGTCGCATATAGAAACTTTCCAAAAGTAAGCTTTGCAATTAATAAAAGTAAAAAGATTTTACTAAATGATCTAATAAAACCTTTTGACTCAACTATCTGTATTTTAAATAAAGCTTTTTTAGACAACAATTCATAAAAATAATATACACTTTCATCATCCTCATTTTTATGAAATTGAAACATTTCAATTAAACAGAATCTCTCTGTCAGAATTTTTTGGTCAATAAGCTCTAAAACTATAATGCTTTCTAGTTTTGTTCTTACCATTACAACATGCATAGACACTATTTTAACATGCTGTAATGTATGAATAAAACACATTTCAGCTGTGGAGTCTGTATTTATAGCAAACTTCACACATAGTGATATTTTTAGTTTAAAATTGACTTCAAACATTTTTAATCTTTTTACTCGAAATGAATGAATTTAATCAAGAACTAAATCAATTAGAAGAAAATGATGAAAATAATGTTCAAGAGCTAGTAGATGTTCTGTGGAATGGTAGATCTAGCATAGCAATTGTTTCTAGTATTTTTTTCATAGGATCAATAATTTATGCTCTCACAGCAACACATTTATGGACTTCAAGTTCCTTGATTACCGTTGTTGCAGATGCAACTATAGACTCCGCAAAACAATCAATGGGTAGTCTAAGAAATATTCCAGGGATCCAACTTTCAGGAGGTTTGAAAGATGGTCCAGAAAGACAAGATATAGCAATAGCAGCCCTTAAATCTCGTGATTTTTTAAAGCATTTATTAAAATTTGAATCTATTCTTCCAAATTTAATGGCAGCTAAGGGGTATGATCCATTAACACAAGAAATAGAATATGATTCAGAACTTTACAGTAAAGATAATGGTTGGGTAATTCCAGAGCCCTCATATCACAAGGCGTTGAGGAAATATAAAGACATTGTATTTATTAATAACAACTCAATAACAGGGCTGCAGACTATCTCTGTTACACATGTCTCACCAATCTTTGCTCATGAATTTCTATCATTGATCATAAGAGAGATTAATGTACTTGAAAGAAATAGAGATTTATTGGAGGCTGAAACCACCTTGACTTATCTTTATGAAGAGTTAGATAAAACACAGTGGGTTGATGTTAGGATTTCAATTAACCAGTTAATTGAATCTCAGATGAAAAGGAAAATGCTAGCACGCGTTAAAACTAACTATATTATTGAGCCTCTTGATTCACCATTTATTCCCGAAGAAAGATCAT
>MDTB01199285.1_pt1 | contig 24285 bp, 21 predicted proteins | sample 811161 | NCBI WGS metagenome assembly MDTB01 (sample SAMN05326650, study PRJNA326480) | marine metagenome | isolation source: seawater | place: Mediterranean Sea | collected 2009
ATATGTATATATTCTATGTATATTAACCTTTAAGGTATAGTTAATTTAACAATTTATAAGGAAATTATATGAAAAAGTTTTCAATGCTGTTCTTAGCGTTTACTTCAGCTGTAATTATAGGATCTGAAGAAGAAGATCAAAGATTTTTGGAAAAAAATGGAACAATTTATAAAATAAACAGCTCATCACTTCATTTAACACCTACAGATGAAGATCAAAAAGTAAGCAAATCTTTAGATGAAATGGAAAGCCCATCAACTTTAGTAAAAGAAAGTAATTTAGATGAAAAAGATGAATCTAAATGTGATTGTGACATGACAGTATCTATGGGTACTCTATCACCAATTGGTGATGCTGCAGATAATTTTGATCCAGGAACATCTCTTAGTTTTAACTTTCCCACTAAATATAACTTCAATTTGTTTGAAAAAGACTTTAATGTTTCGGTGGAAGTTAATTTAAGTAACTTATCTGGAATTAATGGAGATGATAATAATATTAAAGCTGGTATTGCTCATTTTCAAACAGATTTAAACTTACCTATTAATCTAACTTTTGGTATTGGATTAGCTCACTTAGAATTACAAGGAGTTTCTGGTACTGGAGTTGTAGATTTTGAATATTTATTACCAATCCTAAACAATGATTTAAGCTTAGGTTTACGCTATCAAAAATTTGTTGATGTTTCAAAAGAAGATCCTTATTTAGATTTTAGCTTACTTGATACTTATAGTATTAAGTTGAACTACAGCAAAGTTTTTAAATTTTAATTTAGTTAAGAATTATAAAAAAAGGAGCATCAATGATGCTCTTTTTTTTGATTCAAATATGCATAAAAATAAAAAAGTTGGCTTCACTTGTAGTTGTTTTGATTTACTGCATGCAGGACATATTCTAATGTTAAAAGATGCAAAAAAACAATGCGACTATTTAATAGTTGGCCTACAAACTGATCCAACTATTGATCGTCCCAAAATAAAAAATAAACCTATTCAATCTTTAAAAGAAAGAAAAATCCAGTTAAAAGCTGTAAAATATATTGATAAAATAATTATTTACGATACTGAAGAAGATTTATATAATATTTTAAAAGATATAAAACCTAACATAAGAATTCTTGGTTATGATTATTTAAACAAGAATTTTACAGGAGATGATTTAGATATAAAAATTTACTATCATAAAAGAAACCATAACTACTCTTCAACTAATCTCAGAAAAAAAATCAATCATAAATCTTTATAAACTTTCCACATAGATTTAATAATTGTTTCAATATCTGAAAACTCAGCTTCCCAATTCAACAACTTTTTTGCATTAATTGATTTTGCAAAAATTTTCTCAGGATCGCCGATTCTTTTATCAATAATGTTAAAATTAATTTTTTTACTTGTTATTATCTGAGCTTGTTTTATAACTTCAAAAACAGAATAAGATTTACCAGTTGCTAGGTTTAAAATTAATTTAGAATTCTTTCTATTTAAATAATCTATTGATTTAATATGTGCAGAACTTAGATCATTTACGTGAATATAATCTCTCAAACATGTTCCATCTGGAGTATTATAATTTGCACCATAAACATTCATCTCTTTCTTTAAACCAGAACAAACTTCCATAACAACTGGTAGTAAATTTGATGGCTTATACTCAACACATTTAACTCTATTTTTTAAATCATAGCCTGCAGCATTAAAATACCTCAAACATGCAATATTTAAATTTGAAATTTTATTTAACCATAATAAATTTTGTTCGATGATTAATTTTGTGTAACCATAGTAGTTTATTGGCTCTAAAATATGTTTTTCATCTATCGGAAGATATTTAGGGTTGCCATAAACAGCTGCAGTAGAAGAAAAAATAAAATTTTTAACTTTATTTTTTATACAACTATCTATCAATATCATTGAACCTAATATGTTATTTTCTAAATATTTCGATGGATATATCATTGATTCATTAGCATCTTTAAATGCTGCTAAATGAATTACTGTATCAATATTTTTTAATATTTTATCTAATAAAGTCTTATTATCAATATCTCCTTTAATAAATTCTGCATTTAAATTGATATTATTTTCAAAACCTGTTGATAAATTATCAAGAATTGTTACATTATAACCATAATCTATTAGATCATAAACAATGTGAGAACCAATATATCCTGCACCTCCAGTTACTAAAATATTATTCATCTTTCAACCAAGTTAATAAAAATCTTATTACAAAAATTATTATTAGAATAAAAATTATTCCATAAATCAAGCTAGTAGTTTCATTATTAAAAAAAGAGTAAAGAGCAATTATACATGTAACTAATGTTAATAAATATAATAATATTAGCGTTTTAATTTTTGAAAATCCATATGATATTATAATATGATGTAAATGATTATTATCAGGTTTAAACAAAAATTTTATTCTATTTTTAAAATTATAATTATGCCTAGTATTGAAACGTTTAATCATAACGAATAAAACATCAAAAGCCGGTATACCCAATACCATTATGGGTATTAAAATTGAAAGCGAAAAAGTTGTTTTTTGAGCATAAACTAAAGAATTTATTGCAAATATCCATCCTAAAAACAAACTTCCTGTATCCCCTAAAAAAGTTTTTGCAGGCGGTCTATTAAAAATAATAAACCCAAATAAGCTACCGATCAACACTATAAGCAAGTATAATTCATATATTTCACTTCCTGATAAGAATGATAAAAATAAAAAAGTAATCGAAATAATTATTGACACACCACCTGCAAGTCCATCAAGCCCGTCTATTAAATTAATTGCATTCAAAATACTTACTATATAAAAAATACTAAGTAAGGAATTATATATTTGTGAATTAAAAAAATTACTAAGTGGCCAATCGATTAATTGAAAATCCACCATACCAATAACTACAATTGAAGATGCAATTATCTGGAATAAAAATTTATCTTTAGCTGTTAAACCTTTTATATCATCAATAAGTCCTGTTAATACAATTATTACTGTAGCTATTAACAGAATATAAATTTCATTTAACGATAAATAAATTAGATGCCAATTAAAAAACCATGAAATTGCCATAATAATAAAAAAAGTAATAACAATGCCAAGCCCACCAACAATTGGAGTAGAAACTTTATGTATTTTTCTTTTATTAGGCAAATCAACTAATCCTAAAAAATTTGATTTAAATATCAAATATTTGATTGTTAAGTAGCTAATAATTAATGAACTAAAAAAATATATATATACTTTATAAATTTCCATATTAAGATTATAATATTTCTAAAATTTTACTAACTATTCTCTTTGAAGATTTCCCATCCCATAATTCAGGTATACTACTACTTCCCCATTTATTACTAAATAATAATTTAAAAAATTTTGCAAATTTTTTAGGATTAGTACCAATTAATTTATTTGTTCCTAAATTAACTGTTTCTGGCCTTTCTGTATTATCTCTTACAGTCATACAGGGAACCTTAAAGATTGTTGCCTCTTCTGTTATTCCGCCAGAATCAGTGATGATAACCTTAGAATTTTTAACTAAATAATTAAACTCTAAATATGATAAAGGTTTTATATAATAAATTGATTTTAAATCTAAATTAATTTTATTTAAATAATTCCTTGTTCTTGGATGTAAAGGAAAAACAATTGGTAACCCATTTAAGTTTTCATGTATTGATTTAATTATCTGCTCTAATTTAAAGATATTATCAACATTATCGGGTCTATGCAAAGTTAATACAGCATATGACTTTTTAGATAAATTAAGTTTATTCCAAATCAAAGGTTTATAAAATTTATTTGAATTATTTAATAATGTATCAATCATTGTATTACCAACAAAAAATATTTTATTTTTTTCAATACCACTTTTTAATAAGTTATTATTAGCTTCTCTGCTCGTTGTAAAAAAATAATTAGAAATACTATCCGTAACTAAACGATTAATTTCTTCTGGCATACTCCAATCATGTGATCTAATACCTGCTTCAACATGAGCTACTTTAATTTTAAGCTTTTGAGCAACTATTGAACAGGCTAACGTAGAATTAACATCTCCTACAACCAATACTAAATTTGTTGGATTTTTTATTAAATAATCTTCAAACTTACACATTATATCAGCAGTTTGTTTTGCATGTGAATTACCTGAACATTCAAGATTTATTGATGGATTTGGTATATTAAGCTGCTTAAAAAAATTATCAGACATATTTTTATCATAATGTTGTCCAGTATGGACCAAATCAAAGTCTATATCAAAGCCAGATTGTATTTTATTTTTTATTTCATTAATAATTGGAGCGACTTTCATGAAATTTGGCCTTGCACCTGCAACTATTGTTATTTTTTTTAACATTTAATATTTTTTTATAATTTATTAAAATAAAGTAAAATCATAAATCGTACCAGATGAACCTGTCTTTTAATTCTTTTTGGTTCCTGAATCAATCTAAAAAGCCACTCTAAATTATAATCTATCCAAAATTTAGGAGCAAGCTTGACATTACCAATATAAGCATCAAAACTACCACCTAAACCAAGGTATATAGCCTTATAATTTTTTTGCAATTCATACATCAAATATTCTTGATTTGGTGAACCAGTTGCTACAAATATTACATCTGGCTTTCTTAATTTTATATCATCGATTAAATCATCTTTATCTTTTTTGCTTTTTAAATAACCATTTCGATAATTTAAAATATTAATAGAATGAAATTGTTTTTTTAATTGTTTAACTGTTTGTTCAATAACATTTTGCTTTGAACCAATAAGATAAAAAGTTTTTTTCATATAACATTCGCTAATTAATTCCAGCCAAAATTTACAACCAGGAATTTTAATTGCTTTATTCAATCCTTTCTTTCTTAATCCCATCACAGCCCCCATACCATCAGGATATCCAATATTACTATTAATAATCTTTTTTACTTTTTCATTTGAATGCAAAATTTTTTCTGCATTAATTGCAACTAAAATTTTTTTCTTATCTATTATAAAATTAACTAAAGATGAAGAATTTTCAGGGCAAAATACTTTTATTCCGTTTAAAAAGTTACTTTTCATATTCAAATTGATCTAATAAATAATAACTAAAAGCATTAAACATAAAAGCATTGCTCCATCTCATATATGATATTTTCGAACTAAAATTTTTTTTCAATTGATAATAAAAAAATCCGCTTCTATCCTGCATGTTTTTTATAGTCCAGCTTATGACTTTATTTAATAAAGATGAATACTCTTTATATTTTCCTAAACTAGAAATTGTGATTAATAATTGAGCTGGACAGTGAATATCGATTGGATACATTTTATTATGATAATATTTTGGTACACCATTTTTTGTAAAAAAAGAATTAATATAAAAATCAAATCCCAGGTTAATATTTTTATCAAATCTATCTTCTTTAGTAATTTTTTTATATGTATTTATTGATTGAATATTATATCCAGTATGAAAACTATCTATCCAGTTTTGAATGGGTAATAATCCATACTCCCAAGAACCATCTTTTTTTTGATATTCACATACTGATTTAATTGCTTCTTCAGCTACATTTTTCTCATCTAATCTATTAGTATAATTATAATTCATAATTAATATTTTTGCGCCAAGCAAAGATGCATTAAATACAGTATTATTTCCATTAATTGGACTGTAAGAGAATAAAAATCCTTTAGATGATTTTGTTCTTTTCAAATCTTTTAATACAAATTTAGATGAAGAAATAGCTTTATCTAAAAACTTCTCATTTTTAGTAATCTCATAGGCTTTGATTAAACTTTCTACACAAAAGCTTGTTGCTACAACAGTAGGAGTATTTTTAGGAAAGTAAAACAATCTTCTTGCTTGCCAACCAAAATTATAACCCCAGCAAGAGCCAGCAAATCCTTTTGATTCGAGCGATATAAGTATTTTTGCAATTAAGTTAATATTTAATAAAATACTTTCTTTATTTCCAAAATAATCGTTTCCATCAGATGCTAATTTATATAGATTACAATACGCTGATAATAATAATGCAATTCCTTTAGCATTATATGACTTGGGTACTAAAAATAAATTTCGAAAATTTATTGGGCTTCTTTTAAAAAGTTGAATCCAAATTAACCTAGTAATATCCCAATAAATAAATGGTGAATTTTGAAAAATTAATGAATTCATCCCATCATATGGATCCCATCCCTTAAATTTTTCACCTTCACAGTATCTTTTTAAATTAAATATAGATTCATGAATCAACAGATAGCTTCCTTCCAGAATTTTTTATTGAATCAATAATTTGAAAGGTAATTTTACTAACATTTACAATTTCACTAAAAGAAATAAGTGGTTTTTCATTATTTTTAATATTAGAAATATATTCTTTTACCATATTAGCTTGACCTTTATCCTGATTAAACAATCTTTTTTGAATAACTTTATTACTTAAATAAATTTTAAGATTTTTAAAGTCATTTAAAATTATGGTTTTTTGATTTGAATAGACTTCAACATACTCTTTCCTTAGCTTACTACTACCATTAGAAAAATATGCAATAATACCAGTTGAGCCATTTTCAAATTTCAATAAAATACTTACAATATCATTTTTATTTTCGTTTTCAACTTCATTTGCTGAAACAGAAACAGGTAAACTTCCAGTTAAAAAAATTAAGTAATCTACAAAATGACATATCTCGCCAATTATTCTTCCACCACCTATATCTTTATCATTAATCCATGAGTTTTTATCTAAATATCCTGCATTAATCCTGTAGATTACTGAAATAGGTTGAGAATCTATATGATTTTTCATTATTTTTGAAAGTGGTGAGAATCTTCTATTAAAACCAACCATTATTTTCTTTTTAAAATCTTTGTTCACTAATTTAATTTTTTCTAGTTCTGATTCATTAATACAAAGTGGCTTATCAATAAAAATATTTTTATTTTTTTGCATAGCCTCTATTGCAAGTTTAGCATGTGAATCATGTCTAGTGCTAATAAAAATCGTATTTGATTCTTCATTAAAAATATCAGTTATCATTGAGGTACAAAATTTAAAGTTGTATTTTTCTGCAATTCTTTTTGATGAAATACCTGTTTTATTCATAATTCCAATGAAATTAACATCTAATTTTTTCAAAAAAGGAAGTAAACTACTTTGTGCATAACTACCTGCACCTAGAAAAGAAATGTTTATATTATTAGATTTTGTATAATTTTTATTTATAAAAATTTTCGTTTCATTATTATTTTTAGAAAAATCGTACTTTAATACTATCCCTAAAAAATTTTCTTTATTATTTACTAATAAATCAAAAGCTTCTATAGCATTATCAAAATCAAACTCATGGGATGTTAAAATATTAGTATCTATTTTTTTTTCTAAAACTAATCTTTGAAATGCTTCCATATTTCTTTTTTGTGTCCATCTCACATATGCTATGGGATAATCAAATCCCTTTTCTTCATACTTGCTATCATATCTACCTGGACCATAAGATGTACTCATTTTTAATTCTAATTCTTTTTTATACCAATCTGGATTTCTGTTGAATCCAGTGGGGACATCTCCTAAAACTACTACTTTACCTTTTTTTCTTGATATTTTTCCAGAAAAATTTATTGGATCCAATGAACTTGAAGAAGCTGAAATTATTACAGCATCACATCCAATATTATCAGTATTTTTAAAAATATTACTCATAATTTCAGGATCATTTCTTTCGTAAGAGTAATCAACTATATCATTACTTAAAACCTGATTCACTTTATCTTTAGAAATATCAATCCCAATAACTCTAACACCAGAAGCTCTTAGAATTTGACAAACTAATTGACCTAATATTCCTAAACCAATCACTGCGCAATTTTCACCAATTTTTAAGCCAGCTTGTCTAACACTATTCATCGCAATTGCACCTAAAGTGTTGTACGCTGAACTCTTCAAATCAGCATTTTTATGAAGTTTAACGCATAAATTTTCAGGAATAGTAACAATTTCCGAATGATTTGCATATCCAACTCCTGCACATGCTACTTTATCACCAACCTTAAAACCAGTAACATTTCTACCAATATCAATTACTTCTCCAGAACAACTATAACCTAATGGTGAATAAACATCAATTTTTTTCATTACTGCTCTGTAGGTGGAGATAACACCTTGAGACTTTAAAGTTTGAACAACTTTTTTTACTTGCTCCGGTCTTTCTTTTGCTTTTCCAATAAAACTTTTTCGTGCCGTTTTTACAGTATTCCCTTCAGTTCCTGTACTAATAACTGAATAATGATTTTTAACCAGTATCATTCCGTCATCAATAACTGGATAAGGAAATTCCTGAATACTCATTTGACCATTTTTTAATTTTTGAGTTAATTGTTTCATTTAATTTTTATCAATAAATTCTCTAAACCAAAGCTCAATAGTTAATAATTGATATATTTTATATGCATTATCATCAATACCTAATTTATCATTTCTTATTATTTTTTTCACAGTACTATAATTAAATATTTTTCTTTTTTCTATAGATTTTCTTGATAAACAATCTTCTACTAATTTTTTTAAATCTCCCGATATCCAAGATCTTATCGGCGCACCAAAAGAAGCCTTTGGTCTATATATAATCTCTTTTTTTAAATATTTTTCTGCAACTTTTTTTAAAATATACTTTGAGATTGATTTTTTAAACTTAAAATTTCCTTTAATTGACATAGAAAAATCAATAAAATCCCTATCGATAAATGGCACTCTGACCTCAACGGAAGCAGCCATAGAAGCTTTATCTGTGTATGATAAATTAAGTCCAGTCATAAACATATTTATATCTGTATAGCACATTTTATTTATTTTATCATTAATATATTTAGAATTAAAAATTTTGTCATGCTCGCTATATATTTCATCTATAATTTCTTCAATTCCATTCTTATTTTTAAACAAACTTATTAATTCGTTTTTATCATAATATGAATAGCTTTTTCTATAAGACTCCTCTATCTTATTACTTGTTAAAAAAATAAATTTTTTAGCCCATCTAAATAATCTAAAACCTCTAGAACTAATTCTCACTGGTAATATTTTAACTAAAAATTTTATAGGATAAATAAAAATTTTAGGTAGAGAACTAAATTTTTGAGAAAATATGGTTGCTTTATGCCTCCTATATCCAAAAAAAATTTCATCTGCACCCATACCAGATAATAAAACCTTTACACCTTTTTCTCTTGCACTATTACATATTAAAAATGTATTAATTGCTGCAGGATCTCCAATAGGTTCATCTAAAGACCTAATAATATTAGGTAGATTTTCAGTTATTTTAGAATTTATTATAATTTCGTTATGATTAAAATTATTAATACCAGCTACCATCCTAGCATATTTTTGATCGTCTGGCATTTTTTCTATTTTTTTGTCTTTATCTTCTATCCCTATTGTATAAGTTGATATATTACTATTATTTTTTTTAGCAGCTACTGAAATTAAGGAAGAATCTAATCCACCACTTAAAAATGAGCTTATTGGAACATCAGATACCATGTGTCTATTCATAGTTTCAGTAAATTCAGAATCTAATTTTTTTATCAAATCATCTTCCATGAAATCTTTAGTTTCTGTATTAACCTCCCAATACTTTTGTATAAAAATTTTATTTTCCGAATTTAACTTCAGATAATGTCCTGGAGGTATTTTGAAAACATTTGAGAAAATTGTTTCATTCCCTGGAATCCATAAATAATTCAAACTTTTAATAAGTGATTTTTTATTAATAGATTTATTAAAACCAGGAATTTTAACTAGGGTTTTTAGTTCTGAAGCAAATGCAAACTTGTTATTATTTTGATAATAATAAAATGGTTTAATTCCAAAATGATCACGAACACAGAATATATCTTTATTTTTTTTATCATAAATAGTAAATGCAAACATACCAATTAAATACTTAACACAATTTTCTTTAAATTTTTTATAAAGCTCCAAAACAACTTCTGTATCAGAAGTAGTTTTAAATATTACTTTATTTAAATACTTATTTTTTAAATTTTTATAATTATATATTTCGCCATTAAAGACAATAACATAATCATATTTCACAAAAGGCTGATTTGAACGTTCTTTCAAATCAATTATAGATAATCTTTGATGAGCAAGTGCAATGTAATCATCATTCCAAACTGACTGATTATCAGGTCCTCTGTGATACTGAACTTTATTAGCCATTTTGGCTAATTCATATCCATTCTTATATTTTATGAATCCTGCTATTCCACACATATATTATTTGCAACTTTATTAACTACTTTATTCATATTTTCTTCAAATATATCTAAAGTAAACTTAGAATTAAATGAATTTTTACATTGCTCATAGTAATAATTATCTTTACTCTCTAAATTTTTAATTACTTTCAAAATACATATTAAGGCATCTTCTAATTGACCTGTTTTAAAAATAAATCCAGTATTTTTATTAATAATTTCAGGTATGGCTCCTTGATTTGAAGCAACAACTGGTATTCCTATCTGTAAACATTCTAATAAAACTAAAGGATAAGCATCATTAAAAGTAGGATAAAACAATAGATCCATTTTTTTTATTATATCAAACTTTTCTTTACCATATTTAGCTCCATACAATATTATATTATCAGTAATTTTTTTTGATTTAATTTTTTCTAAAATCTTTTTTTTTGTTTTATTATCTGGAATGGCACCAACAATATGAAATTTCAAATTATTATTTTCTTTTAACAATTTAGCAAAAACATCTAATCCAAATAAAATACCTTTTGAAACAAAAAGATTCGATAAAAACAACAAGTCAATACAATCATTTTCCTTAAAATTTTTTTTTATATTTATTTTCTTTATTCCATTATTAACAACGAAAAATTTACTATTATACAATGCTAAACTTTTAATTTCTTTATCAATAAGTCCTTTGCTAAGGTGTATAATATCTGAATTTGAATAAATATAATTATGGATTTTTTTATAAAAAAATGATTTGTTAGTATTTTTATATATACCCTTTCCATGCAAGTGAAATAAAGGTCTTATTGAAAAAAATTTTAGTAGTAATACAAAAGGAATATCTTTATATAATCCAAAACCGGTTGGTGGTATTGAATAGTATACAATATCAGGTTTAAAAAATATTATATTTTTAATAAATCTGTATAGCAATTTAAAATAGATGAATATCTTTAAAAAATTAAGTTTATCTATTCCACCTAAATTTCTATTATAATTAATTTTAATGATTTTTTTTTGAAAATCTTTATTAATTATTTTACTATTATAAATATATTTATTAATAGTTGAAACACCGTGAATAGGTGGAGGGTAATGGATGAAATATAAAATCTTTTTCATTTATCTATATCTAACATGGCAGCATTATATATACCAATTGCAGAATTTTTAAAATTATATTTTCTTAAATTACTTTTACCATTAATTGAAAATTCCGCTACTTTATTGTTATTACGTAACAAAAATTTAATTTTCTTTAACCATTTTTTTTTATCAAAATCTGATAAAACATACCCATTCAAATCATTAATTACTATTTCTTCAGAGCAACCAGCAAGTCTGTTAGTAATTACAGGGACCCCTGATGCAACGGCTTCATTGCAAACCAAACCCCAAGGTTCATTTGAAGTTGGAAAAATAAATAATTTTGATTTATTATAAAATAAGGGTAAATCATCTTGCTGAACATATCCTGGTAAATAAACATTGAGACTATATTTATTTATATAGTTTATTAAATCATTTTTCATAATACCATCACCTAACATCAAAGCCTTAAGATTTTTATTATCTTCTGAAAGTATTTTAAACAATTCTAAAAAAAATAATGGATTTTTTCTTTGAATAAACTGGCCACTAAACATTAAATCATACTCTTTTTTTATTTTTCTTAAATTAAATTTTTTATTATCAATACTTAAAACACTTTTAAAAATTTTATTTTTACTAATACCATATTTTTTATATAATTCTATAGATTTATTACTTGCTCCTAGAAATGAAAAAGATTTTTTATAAACAATCACTCTAGCAATTTTATGTAAAAAAGTTAATTTTTTTTCAGAATCTATAGTTCCATCAGTAAAAGGTATATGTTTTTTTTTATTTAAAAATGTCCAAAAAAAAGCAACTAACATAGTTATGTTAAATCCTGAAGTAATTACAATGTCAGGCTGTTTATGATTTAATATCTTAAAAATATTAAAATTAAAATGCCTCAGATTTTTTTTTTTTGATAAAATCATATATTTATGCTTTAATTCAGTTAAATTTAATTTCCAGCTTCTATTATACTCGATATTACTACAGTAAATAACATTAAAATCTATATTTTTATATTTAGATAGAAGGTCATAAACAGGATTTCTATATGGTGTAGGAATATTTGTTACTAAAACAATTTTCATAAATTACCAGTAAAGCTTATTATCATGATTATTGACAAAATTATTTAAACTGAAATATTTCTTGCCATCATTAAATGCATTTTTTGAAACATGCTCTAAATTATTAATATTATTACTAATTTCAAGTAGTTTAGAAGCCCATTCTTTTGAATCAAAAGGACTTATTAAATAACCAGAATGATTATCTTTAATTAACTCAGGTAGAGCCCCAGCATTTGATGCTAAAATAATTTTTCTATGCTTCATTGCTTCCAAGACAGAAATCCCAAAACCTTCTTTGTAGCATGGATGTAAATAAATCATAGAATCTTTAATTAATTCTTCTGTACTGTTTGAGTATCCTAAAAGCTTAATATTTGATTTTAAATTATTATCAACAATATATTTACTTAATATATTAAACAATGGTCCATCACCTGCAATTTTCAACTCAAATTTTTTATTTGATATGTTTTTTAAAATTTTGATTGCCTCAATTAAAATGATATGATTCTTAATTTCAATTAAACCACCAATTGAAAGTAACTTTATTTTCGTACTTATATTTATTTTGACATCAGAAATTTTTCTAGGGAAATCTATTCCATTATATAAAACAAAATTTTTATTATTTCTTAAACATGGGAAACAAGTTATTTTACTATTTTTAGTATAATTTGAATTATATGTTATTATATCACAACTATTATAAATTTTTTTTAAAAAAAATTTACTTAAACCATTTGGATTGTTTGATCCTACAAATGAAATAATAAATCTAACATCTGGTAAAATCTTTTTTATAACATAACCTAAGAACTCACCAAAATAAAAATAAGAATGAATTATCTGTATATTATTTTTTTTTACTATTTTTAAAATTTCATTTATATGTTTGAAAATATTTCTACCTACATAGTTTTCATGAACGTTGATGTTATTTTTACTAAATTTTTTAATAATTTTATTTGTATCATAAATATTAAAAACTCTGTACCATGTATAAATATGATGATTATTTTTTGAATATTTACCTAAATCTAATATTTTTTTTGGAGTTCCTCCGTAAATATTCAAATCCTGTAACAAGTGTAAAATATTCATAGTTTTTTTTGTAATTGATTAACGTAACATGCAATAAAAAAAGGTACTAGACCAATTGAAAAAGAAAATACTGATAAGGTAAAATTAATGAAAAATAATGAAATAATAAAACTATCTGATAAATAGATTTTATTTATATTAATATTTAATGACGATAGTTTAAATAAGATGTACAAATAGATAAATGTACCTATATATCCAAATCTAAGCAATAAATCCAAGTATCCAGCATCAACAACTTTTATAGTGCTACTATGCCTAGATAAGGAGGCATCTGAAATAACTTTACCTACTTTTGAATCTTTCCCAATAAATCCATATCCAAACAAAGGTCTTTCATTTAAAATATAAAACCTCTCTTGGTTAATCTTAAATCTAGATACTATTGCTGAATCGTTTGAAAGATAATAGTATGGAATATAAAACATAGTAAAAGTAAAGAAAATAAAACCAAAATACTTAAACAAAAAATTACTAGTTGAGCTTTTGAACTTAATTTTCGAACAAGAGTTTAAAAATAAAATTAAAAATATTGATAAAGATAAAGATCTGAAACCACTTGTCCATAAAATAAATACTATAAAAAAAAGTATAAATGATAAATAAAGATTATTTTTATTTAAATATTTATAGGATAAAAAAGAAAAAAATAGAGGAAAAACTGTATTAAAAACCAAAGGTACTCTCTGATCAGTATTATAATATTCTTGATAAGTACCAAATGAAAAACCACTTAAATAAAATACCAAATAGAAAAATCCAATAGCAAAACAAAAAAAACTTATTAACGCTAAAATTGTTTTTTCTTTAATATTACTAATAACTAAAAAATAAAATAGAATAAAAGGCCAAAGATCAGAGAAGTTGGTCAAAACGTCTTTTAAATTAGTATCAAATAAAAATATTGAATAAAAAAAATAAAAAATGAAAAAACATATCATTATTAAAGAAATACGATTTAGTTGTAAGATGTTTATTTTTTTTATTAAAGAAGGCATTTTCTTAATAAGAAAAAAAATCAAAACTAAATCAATCAAGATATAAATAGGTATACCGTAAATTAATATAAATTTTGTATTAGCTAGACCAACAAAATGTGATTTAATTAATAAATATAAAAATAGAATGTAAATCATTAAAAAAACCTAAGCTTAGAATTCATTAAATCATAAACTTTAAAATCATCTAAACTATTCATAGTGTGTACTCCAATTGCATTATATTTTTTAGAAAATGTATTATAATCGATACGTTCAAATTCTTCTTCAAAAAAATCATGTTCAGATAAATTAATTATCTTATTAATAATAATCTTTTCTCCATAATAATTTGATAAATCTTGTGTTGGTCTAAAAATAGTATTATTTAAAACAAACAAATTACCTGCTGGCCTATTGCTTTTAATATCAACTTTTACAGGATTCAATTCATGAGGCACCCATTTACTAAATGGAGTCTTAGCATACCAAATATGTAACTCATTAAAATTGCAATTTCCAAAAATCCACCACATATTATTAAAGAAAAAAATAGTTGGATCAGAAATATTGATATTTTTTAAAATATTTTTATGAAAAGATAATTTTAAATCTTTATTAACTTTATAAATATCCTGACGATTAGACTTAGACATTTCTGGAATAATATAATTATTATTTCTATATTTAAAAAAACATGGATATGATAAGTGAAAATTTTCTTTAAGACTTATACCAGATGATAGATTTTTAAAATCATGATCTAAAACAACATGATTTATTTGTCCTTTTTTTAGTTTTTTACAATAAAATTCATAAAAAATTATAATATTCTTACCTATCTTCATTAAAAAAGGATCTGCCATAAAACTTCCTTTATCATTAGTCTTAACTAATTTATATTTTTCTTTATTTAAATTTTCAATGATTATTATCCAATTTTGAATAAATAATTTTTCAAAAAAAGATATTAAATAACTTTTAAAAATTATCTTTAAAAAATTTAAAAACTCAATATTAGTTGGCATTTTATTCGGTCTATATGAAGTTATATTTTTTTTATTATTCTTAATCGGAATATTATTTTTTATTTTTAAAATAGTTTTTCTTAATTCATAAATACCTGATTTTTTTATTTCTGATAAATTCTTAAAATAATTAAAATTATTACATTTAACATTCCAAGTTGATAATATTTGACCATCGTCTAATTTTTCAGATAGAACTTGCAACATTCCATTAATATTTTTTTCAGAATTGTACATTTCCCAAAAACATGCAGGCCTACCTTTATATTTATTATTATCTCCATGATGGAATGACCAAACTCCATATTTAGAAACTTTCAAAATATCTCCACTAAGAATTCCGAAACCAAACCTTATAATAAAACTAAGCGAAGAATCTTTAATTTCATTTATTTCACTATCCATAAATTCTTCTTTATAAATACCAACCTTTTTTGTTTTAACATTTTTAATAATAACATTTGGGATTAAATCTTTTATGCTTTTTTTATTTTCTTTTGATTTAAAAAATAATTTAAAAAAAATTCTAAAAAATATATTTTTAAAAGATTTATTAGTTAATTTTAAATTATTATTAATATAGATTGTCTCACATTTTAAACCATTAATCTTTAACAGCTCTTTTATAGAATTATACTGCCAATCTTGCAAATTAATAGAATCAGATAGAATAGTAAATTTCATAATATTAATATTTCATTTTATAATATATAATAGATAAAAAGGAAACTATAAAGTAAGGGAAAGAAAATGAGAATATTAAAATACTTAAATTTATATTAGATTTAAAAAATAATAATATAATAAGCATAAGTGGTAAAATTATAAGCCTTATTTTTGCAGTAAATAGAGAATTTCCCTGAGACCAAAAAAAACGAGTTAAAGGTTCTGTAACACCAATCGAACAATATAAAATCAAACCCCATAGTAGTATATGATAAAAATTATAAAAGTAATTTTTTCCTAAATAATAAAACCAAAAGTAATCTCCTAAAAAATAGTATAAAATAATACCTACCAGATATATTAATAAAGATATATAAAACATAGATTCTACAATTTTTTTTCTTTTCTTATTGATACCTCTAGATAAAAAACTGAAAACTGGGGTTGAAAGACTATTAACTAAACTATTAAAAATTAATAAGAATTTTAACATAATATCAAAGTAACCATAATTATTTAATGAAAATACAGAAACCAAAATTCTAGAAACAGGTTGATTTAATGATGTGGATATTGTTAATAGAGTAAAACCAGATACATTTTTAAAATAAATTTTTATATTTTTACGATCTAATTTAAATGTATTAAAATATAAATATTTATATGAGAAAGCTAAATGAAAAAAGAAAACTATAAAAAAAGATGTAAGTGTTGATGCATACATTAAATTTATATTAGATGAATTTTTTACAATATAGTATAAAAATAAATATTGAGTAATTGTTTGAATCATATAACCAAAATTTATAATGTGTACTTTTAAATCATACTCAAGTAATCCTCTCAAAATACTAGTCAACATATTAATCAGAAGAATTAAAAAACCAAAAAATATCAAATTATATTTTTGATAAAAATTTAAGTGTTTTAAAATAATATCAAAGTGAATTAAAATAAAAAAAATAGTTATTGTTATTAGAAATAAAAAAAAAGAAAAAACAAATGTTAAAACTAAAAATTGACTTCTTTTACTTTGACTTTTAAAATTATTAAAGAGAACTACTAAAGATTTGGACATACCAAAATCTGTAAAACCAACCAAACCAGAAAAAATAAAAATAAGAGCCCATTCACCATAAATATCAATACCAACAATATCAATAACAGTTGGTAAAATAATAAAAATTGCTAGCCCGCTAACAAAAATATTTATATATGAAGTTGATATTGATTTAAAAAAATATTTTAACATTTTATTTTAAATAATATAATTTTGGTATAATTATCAATTATAAAAACTTTTGTAATAAATACTATTTTTTATTTTCTTAGTTATAAAATCTGGATATTTAATAGACTCTTTAAAATCAGAGTATAATTTTGAGTAGCTTTTGTCTTTTGATCTATTTGTATTATTAATTTTAAACTTATTTAATTTCAAAAAATCACAAATAATTTTTTCTTTATGTTTATTAGAAATTTCACATTTCAATAATAAAACTTCAAAATTATTCATTTTATATTTTTGATACATATCATCAATCAACTTTTTTTTATAAACATCAATACCAGTACTTCTAAATAATTCATTTTCAAACCAATTTATAATATCAAAGTGAGGAAAATCATTAATATAAATTTTTCTAATTTGATTAGTTGTATATTTTTTTTTATTTATAAACATATTTTTTAATTCAAAAAAAGATGACTCATTTCTTTTAAAAGGATTTCTAATTAATGTTATAATTTTTACTTTTCTTTTTTTTAATACAAACTCATTATAAAACGTTCTTATTTCTAAAGATTTATGATTATGATTTAAAAAGTGTGTGTGGAATACATTTTTTTTATATTTTTTTAAAGATTTATATATTGACATGGAACCAACTTTACCAGGCTGATAAATTAGTACTGGTGTGTCTTTAATTAGTAAACGTTTTTTGCTTTAAGACTATAAATATAATTTTTAATAACATCATTTTTTAAAAATAAAAAAAAATTTTTCATTTATTTAATAATATTATTATTAATTTTTATCATCACCGTAGTAATATTGATAATAATTATAGTAATACCCAGCACCGTAGGCATGTTCTTCTTTAATTGCATTCATTACAGCACCTAATACTTTTTCACCTGAATGATGAAGTGCAGACATGACTCTATCTAAGCCGCCTTTTTCAGTTACACCAGCTCTAACTACTAATAAAAATTGACTAGTATGTTTTAATAAAACATATGCATCTGTAACAGCTATTAAAGGAGGGGAATCAAACAAAATAACATCATAATTTTTCTTCATCTCATTAATGAAATTATCCATTAATTTTGAAGAAAGAAGTTCCGAAGGATTAGGTGGAATCACACCAGATGTAATTATATCTAAATTATTAATATTAGACTTATTAATAATTTTTTTTATATTTTTTTCATTATCGCTTAAATAACTTGTAAAACCAGGACTTTTATCAATAGAAAAAATATTATGAATAACAGGTTTTCTTAAATCTGAATCTACCAATAATGTTCTTTTACCAAGATTAGCATATGTAATTGCTAAATTTGCAATTGTTGTTGTTTTACCTTCACCTGGACCAGTACTACTAACTAAGATTACTCTACATTTATCTTCATTCTTCGTGTAAGATAAACTAGTACGTAAGCTTCTGTAGGATTCAGAAATTGGTGATTTAGGATCTTCATGAGTTAATAATCTTCTTTCAATCTTAGTAGAATTATTCCTTAAAATATATTTATTTTTGTTCTTTGAATTTCTAGAATCTTGTCCTATTGCAGGAATAACACAAAGAACTGATAAACCTCTTCTTTCTAATTGTTCAATTGATTTAATTGTATTATCAAAATACTCAATAACAAAAATAAATCCTATACTAAAAAATAATCCAAAACATAAACCTAAAATAATATTATAAGCTTTTATAGGTTTTATTGGTTTACTGCTACCAATAGCTTTATCTATAACTCTTATTTTTCCTAATTTAGAAGCTTCACCAATTCTTGATTCCTCTAATTTTTTTCTCATAAAACTATAAGTTTCATCATGGATAGTTCGTATTCTTTCAAGCCTTGTATATTCTAAAAACTTCTCTGGTAAATCAGAAAGCTTTTGTTCATATTCATTTACTAATTTTTGATATGCATCTGCTTTAGATTCAAGCATAACTTTTCTTGACTTAATAATTATTAACGAATCCATTAATGATTGCCTATATAAAATTGGATCTGCAACTGAGATTCCTCTAGAAATCATTTTTCGTGTTTCATCTTCAATATTATCTTTTATTGACATAATTTTATCATCTAATACCTTGACTGCTGAATGAGTTTTTCCATATTGAGTAACTGTAGATATTTTGTCAGATTCGTATGAAGACAACTCTTCTTTCATTGAAATTAATCTATCATTAACTGTATTTGTAACATCGTTAGAAAATGTTAGCTCATCATCTTTCAGTTCTTTATTCAAAAAAGATTCTCGTTCTTCAATTATATTAATTTGAGCTAACATATTATTATATTCACTTTCAAAAAGAGTTAAATTTTCAAAAATGAGTTGCGTTTCTTGGTTTAGTCCAAATACTTTTTCACTTTCTTGAAATTTTTTCAATTCATTTTCAATTTCATTTAATTCTCTTTCTTTTCTTTCTAATTGTTTAATTAGAAAATTTTTCAAGTGACTCATTTCTCCAGTTATCCACTCTAAATCTCTTTGCATATAAACATCAACTAATGTGTCAACTAATAATTTAGCTTCATCATATGAAAAACTTTCAATTGATATAGTTATGGCATCTGTATTTCTCCTGTTTGAAATAGATATAGACTTGGATAATATAGAAGCATAGTAATTTATAAAATTATCATTAATGATCATTTTGTCAAGATCTTGAATCTCATCAAATCTATCCAATAAATTTAGTGTTAAAATTTTTCTATATTTTGTGGGACTATATTTTCTAGTATTAAAAATATAAAGTGAATCTCTAAATGGAGATGACAGTAATTTTTTAATTGCTAAATATGATGTTGTTTGAGATTTCAGTATTTGTATTTCATTCTCAATATAATTTCTTTCGTTACCCAAACTCATATCTAGCATACTCATACTTTTTTGATCCTGACTAACCATAATTGTACTAGTAGCTCTATAAACTGGTTTTAAAACCATTGTATAATAAATACTAACTAAAAAAATCAAACTAGTTATTACAAATAATTTACTTCTATGTTTTAAAATAGTATAATAAATCTCAGAAAAACTATATTCTTTTGATTCACTAAAAAAATCATTTTCTACTTTTTTACTCATCGTTTTTAATTAGTTCTTTCTAAAGTTAGAGCAACATTTAGGATACCAAGAATTATCGAAGGCAAATTAGTTGAAGTAAGTATTCTAGATATATTTTTTTCTTTAATATAAATTGTATCATGTGGCAATAATTTAAACTTAGCATTTTTATCTTTACTTGAAAGAATATCATCTAAATTAATAACCTTTTTAGAACCATCTAAACTATAAATAATAATTTTATTTAACTTTGAACCTGGTAAATATCCACCACTAATTGATATTGCTGTCATTAAATTAATACCATCATATACTAAGTAAGTCCCTGGATTTTTAACATTACCAATAATATTAACATACATTCTTACTATGCCATCATCACCTGATATATAATTTTCATTTGAAATTAATTCAGGTGTGGTAATAGAAAATAAAAAAGATTGAAAAAATAATATTATAATAATTCTCTTCATTTATTTATTCCTAAAATTATTAACTAATTTAGATATATTAAATATCAAATTAATAGATTTTTTTCTATATTTGACTAAGTCAATATTTTCTATTTTTTCCCCTGTTAGTATATTGGAAGCATTTTGTTTCAAAAAAGAAATAAATTCATATCCATAATTATTTTCCAATAAATCATATGTAGTTTTTAAACAAAAATTTCTTTTCTTATTATTATGAGCATCAGAACCTATTAAATGAATAAATCCTGAGTTAATCATTTGAAAAGATGTTTCCTCAATTTTTTTACCAAAATTTCCTAAAATACTTCCTGCATCTAATTGAATAATATATCCTCTAGATATCCATTTTTCTAAAATATTAATATCATTTTGTATAAATCTATATCGTTCTGGATGTGCGACAATTGGTGTTATACCATTTAATTGTAATTGATAAAATTGATCCTCAAAATTTTCAGGAAAAATATTTGCTTTAAACTCTATTAACATATATTTATTATTTCCAATAGTTACTAGAGGGTTACTAGAAATTTCAACTAAATTAGGCAAATAAAAAACCTCTGCAGATAAATGTATTTTAATATCAATTTTTTTTTTTATAAATACATGATTGTAATTCTTTTGTCTTATTTACTAAAAAAGAATAATCAACGTTTTTATTATACATTTTTGGATGCTGGAAATGAACTGTTTGTACTATATCAGTAATACCTTGTTTGTAAGCAAATTCTATCATTGATACTGATTCTTCAATGGTTTTAGGACCATCATCAACATTTGGAAGAATATGATTGTGAAAATCAATCATTAGAAAAATAATTCTTAATATTATTAATTATCTTATCCATTTGCTTTCGTGTTAAATAAGGGTGCATTGGAATACTAAAAATTCTATTACTAATATCTTGAGAAATCTTAAAATCATCAAACTTATTATTTTCATAAATTTTCAATTTTGAAAATATTTTTTTATAATAAATTGCAGTAGGAATTTGTTTTTTATTTAAAAAATCTATTACTAAATCTCTTGTTTTTTTATCCTTAACTAAAACAGAATATTGCGCCCATGATGAAATATTTTGTCTTTCTATCAATGGAGTTTCTAATATTTTATGTAAACTTTCACTATAATAACTTGCAACATAATTTCTTTTTTCAATTTCATCTTCAAAAATCTTCAACTTATTTAAAAGTACCACAGCTTGTATAGTATCTAGCCTACTATTTAATCCAATTCTAACATTATCATACTTATCAACTCCCTGACCATGCATTCTTATTGATTTAAAAATATCTGCTAATTTACTACTATTTGTAAATATTGCACCTCCATCACCATAACAACCGTAAGGCTTAGCAGGGAAAAAAGAAGTTGCAGCAACATCACCAAACGAACATGATATTTTTCCATTTTGGGATGCTCCAAAAGATTGAGCAGCATCTTCAATAAGAAATAAATTATATTTTCTTGCTATTTTTTCTATTTTATTATAATCTGCCAGCTGACCAAATAAATCTACAGCAATGATTGCTTTAGGTTTTAATTTCCCTTCATCCAAAGTTTTATTAATTTGAATTTCTAGTAACTCTGGATTTATATTGAAAGTTTTTTCATTTATATCAACAAATACTGGAGTTGCACCTACGAGTGATATAACTTCTGTTGTTGCAAAATATGAAAAGTTAGTTGTAAAAACTGCATCTCCATTACCTATATTTTTTGACATTAATGGAATAAGTAGAGCATCCGTTCCATTTGCGCAAGTAACACAATGTTTTACTCCAACATATTTAGCTAATTTTTTTTCTAATTCAAAAACTTTTTTTCCAAGTATAAAATCTGTCTGATTTAAAGTTAATAAGATATCTTTATTAACGCTATCTTTTATTCTTTTATATTGTTTGTTTAAATCAATGAACTTAATGATTAAAGCCTCATAAATTTGTTATTGTTATATATTCCTTTAAAATCATAAACTAACGAATCTTTATTTCTAATTAATGAATTTATATTTATATTTAAAAATTCAGAATGCGCTACACAAATAACTAAACAATCATATGAACTGGATTTTAAACAATTAAAATCTACCAAATTAACATTATGCTTACTCATAACTTCATCTTTAGAAGCATATGGATCATATACATCTATATTAAATTTTTTGATCATTAATTCATGCAATAAAAAAACTTTACTATTTCTAATATCAGGACAATTTTCTTTAAATGTAACTCCCATTAAAAGAGCATTTAATTTTTTTTTATTAGCTATTTTCTCAAAGTGATTATTGATATTTCCATATATATATTTAACATAGTTATCATTAAGCTTTCTTCCAGATAAAATTATTTTTGAATCATATCCTAACTGTTTGGCTTTGTATGTTAAGTAGTAAGGATCGACTCCAATACAATGACCTCCAACTAAACCAGGTTTAAAGGGTAAAAAGTTCCATTTTGTTCCAGCAGCATCTAATACTTCTTGTGTATCCAAGTTCATTTTATTAAATAAAATAGATAATTCATTAACAAAAGCAATGTTAATATCTCTTTGACAATTTTCAATAATCTTAGCAGCTTCTGCTACTTTTATACTACTAGCAAGATAAGTTCCTGCTGTAATAATACTTGAATATAAATCATCTATAATTTTAGCAACTTTTGAGTTAGAACCACTTGTTACCTTAACTATTTTTGTCACCGTTCTTTTTTTATCACCTGGGTTTATTCGTTCGGGGCTATAACCACAAAAAAAATCTTTATTATATTTCATCCCAGATTCCTGTTCTAATAAAGGCACACAATCCTCTTCTGTACAACCAGGATATACTGTTGATTCATAGATAACTATATCATCTTTTTTAATTAATCTTCCAATACTTTTCGTAGCAGATAATAAAATACTTAAATCTGGTTCATTATTTTTGTTTATAGGTGTTGGTACAGAAATAATATAGATATTACATTTAGATAATTCTTCTAAATTTGAAGTTAATGAAAGTTTTATTGAGGATTGGATATTACGCTTAGTTATTTCACCTGTAGAATCTAGACCTTTATGTAATTCATTAATTCTACTTTGATTTACATCATATCCAATTGTATTATACTTCTTACCAAATTCTACAGCAAGAGGTAGACCTACATAACCAAGACCAATAATACTTATTTTATGATTTTTCTTCATAAATTATAACTCTAATTTAATAAACTTAAATTATATCGACCTCTAATTTTAAATTTATATTAAATTTATTAAAAACTTCATTCTGAACTTTATTAATTAAATCTAAGATAGC
>MDTB01080917.1_pt1 | contig 24284 bp, 22 predicted proteins | sample 811161 | NCBI WGS metagenome assembly MDTB01 (sample SAMN05326650, study PRJNA326480) | marine metagenome | isolation source: seawater | place: Mediterranean Sea | collected 2009
ATCATACTTCAAAGGATTTGATTTAGGTATTTTAAATCCATATTTATCTGGATTTTTAAGAATGATAGCGGCTGATAAATAGTAAGGTAAATAATTTTTTGTATCTTTAGGTAAAGAGTATAATTGCCAATAATCTGTCGTTTCATGTAATTTTAAAGCCCTGTTTACCCTTCCAGGTCCAGTATTGTATGCTGCTAAGACCAAATACCAATCTTCAAATTCATTATAAAGATCTTTGAAGTATTTTGCCGCCGCATGGGTCGATTTCACTGGGTCCTGTCTTTCATCAACATACCAATTTCTATTTAAACCGTATTGTCTTCCAGTTGAATACATAAATTGCCACAAACCGACAGCCTTAGCTCTTGAAATTGCTTTTGGATCCAGTCCTGATTCAATTATCGATACAACAATTAATTCTTCTGGAAGATCATATTCTTGAAGAATTGGAAGAATGAGTTCCCTGTACTCAACATACCTTCTTAACCATATATTAAAACCCCTTTTACCTTTTCCTTGAAAATATCTAATATAGCTTTCAACTTGAGAATTTGTTACTAGTGGAATATGACCTTCAATATCTTCAACAATGGTAAACTTTGTTAAACCCATTTCAACAAATTCATTTTCAGAAGTAAATACTTCAATATCTCTTCTTATTAAATCTGCTGTTAGAATTTGAGTAGAGCTATCGATTGTATTTAGCCTAGTTGTATAAATTTTAACAAAATCTGTTTGAAATTTTTCAAATTCTATTTTATCCAATTCTTCACGAACCCCTATTTGCTCAACATCTGACAATAAATCGAAGACTTTTTTAATATTATAGACAACCTCTACGGTATCTAAGTTAACATCTGCTATAATTGCGTCAGATAAAAACTGTTTTGCCTCATCTAAAACAGATGTTATACGATTCGAAGATCCTAAAAAAGAAATATCATCCGTGTTCATAAAAGGTTTTTTAGGTTTTACGCTAGTAGTTTGTCCAAAGACAAAAGAAAATAGTAAAATTATTAAAATGCGTTTTTTTATCATAAAGTCGTGAAATTATTTGTAATAAGTTTGATAATCAAGTTAGTGTTTTATTTTATCTATATAACTAGAACTGCTATAACCTTCATGAAATTTAAGAATCTTAACTTTTCCACCATTATTAATGACGGTACTAGCACCAACAATATTATTTAGACTATAATCACCACCTTTTGCAAGAATATCTGGCAATATTTCTTTTATTAAATTTTTAGGAGTTTCTTCATCAAAAATTATAACTAAATCAACCATATCAAGCGCTAGCAACAACTTTGCTCTGTCGTCAAAGTTATTTAAAGGTCTATTTTTACCTTTAATTTTATGAACTGATTCATCGGAATTAAGACCTATAATCAAAAAATCACCTAATTCTTTTGCTTTAGAAAGATATCTAATATGCCCGACATGTAATAAATCAAAACATCCGTTTGTAAAAACAATTTTTTTATTTTCTTTTCTTAATGCAGTTATATGTTCAATATTATCTTTTAATGAAAATTTCATATCAAATACTTATCATTTTTTTAATATCATTTTTTATCAAATTTGTTAAATCTTCTCTATCTTTGTAAAAAAAATTTTTTGTATTGATTGGTTTGCCAAATTCAATAATAATCTCACTTGAAGAAAAATCTAATAATCTCTTTTTTGACCACTCAAAGCCACCTGAAATTGCTACAGGAATAATAGGTAATTTTGTATTTAATCCGAGAATAGTAGCACCTTTTTTGAATTCTTGAAGCTTACCATTTCTTGATCTAGTTCCTTCTGGAAAAACTGCAACTGATCTTGGAATTAATTTTATATTACTTATTAAATTATTCATTGAAGAAATCGCTTTCTCATTATTGTTACGATCTACAAAAATAAATCCAGCATTGTCTAAAATAGATCTAAAAATAGGTATATTTTTTAACTCATTTTTTGCAACGAATACTGTATAACGCTTTGTTGCTAACAGCAATAATGGTATATCAATAAAAGAAGTATGATTAGCAGCAAAAATATAGTTACAATCTTTCAATAAATAGTCTTCACCTTTTGTCACGAGATTAACATTGAAAATGAAAGATAAAGTTTTTGCCCATATGATTCCAAAAAACTTGAATAACTCTTTTTTTCCTGAAACAAGAATTGTAATTAGAGAACTAACACCAAATATTAGAGTCCAAAAAATAATATTAGAATAAATCCAAAATTGTCGCAATTATTTTATCTCCGATATTCCCATGAATGGTTGAAGACTTTTGGGAATACGGACACTTCCATCTTTGTTTTGGTGAGTTTCTAAAAAAGCAGCAAAAATTCTTGGGGTTGCTAAACCAGAACCGTTTAATGTATGCAAGAAATTAACCTTACCTTCACTATCTTTATATCTTATATTTCCTCTTCTTGCTTGAAAGTCTTCAAAATTACTACAAGATGAAACCTCGAGCCATTTCTTCTCTCCTGGAGACCATACTTCTAGATCAAAACATTTAGCTGCTGCAAAGCTTAAATCACCAGTACACAATTCAATAATACGATAATCAAGTTCTAATAAATCTAGTATTTTAGTTGCTTGCTTCACTAAGGATTCCAGCTCCTGATAAGATTTATTCGGCTCAACGAATTTTACCAATTCAACCTTGTTAAATTGATGGACTCTTAAAAGTCCTCTAGTATCTTTTCCATAAGATCCTGCTTCTCTTCTAAAGCAACTTGAATAACCAAGATAATATTTCGGTAAATCTTCAATATTTAAAATATCGTCTTTATGTATATTTGTTAAAGGTACTTCAGCAGTTGGTATTAAGAATAAATCATCTTTCTCAATATGATACATATCATCTGAAAATTTTGGGAGTTGACCAGTAGTTATGGCAGAATCAGGTTTGACTAGGAAGGGAGTAAAAATTTCTGTGTAGTCATAGTTTTTAAGGTGATAATCAATCATAAAATTAATTAAAGATCTTTCTAAAAGAGCGCCTTTACCCTTATAAAGTGGAAAACCACTTCCAGAAATTTTAGCTGCAACTTCAAAGTCGAGTATATTTAGCTTCTTACCAATTTCTAAATGGTCTTTTGGTTCAAAATTAAAATTCTTTTTTGTACCAGATTCTGATATAACAATATTATCATTTTCCGAAAATCCAATAGGACAAGAATCATGGGGTATATTTGGAAGTTCTAATAAAGAGTTATGAATCTTTTTGGATAAATCCCTTTGTTTTTTTTCTAACTTTTTAATTTCATCTGATAATATTTTTAAATCTTTAAAAATCAGCTCAATTGACTCTCCTTTTGATTTTAAAAGACCTACTTCTTTCGATTTACTATTTTGCTCAGCCTGAAGATTATTAAGCTGTGTTTTTACAGAACTTAATTGTTTATCTATTATTAATATATCCTTGAGGGAGAGATTTAGGTCTTTTTTATTGAGTGAATTGGTGATGCTATCTTCGTTACTTCTGATTTTTTTTATATCTAACATTTTATAATTTAAACAATTAATCGTATAAATTAATATTTATACTATCTACCACTTTAAAATCATTCATAATATTTATAATATAGTTTCCAGACTTATTTAGGTTTATCTGGCTAAAATAATATCCAGAAATAGGATTGTAAAGCAATTCGAGCTCTTGAATTAATATATCTTCATTGAAAACTTTTGCATCGAATATCTGAATATCATCATCCAGAACATTAGAAAAGCCATAGAAAAATATTGGATCTTTAGTAGTATTTCTTTCATTGCCGAGGAAAAAAGAATATTCAACTTCACTATCAACTAAAATCCAATCAATTATTTTCTTAAATTCTTCAACAATTTGGAGTGTAGATTGATAATATTCATCAGTCAAAATAAAAGAAGATTTAAAAGAATCTTTAGAAAATCTTATAAATTTATTTCTTTGTAATAATTCTGTATTATCTTCAGGTTTTAAGCCTACTACAGGTAATAAATTTTCAACTGAACTCAAATCATGATCACTTCTTAAGCTTATAATAAGCGAGCTTTTTTCACTATAGATCTTTTTTAAAAAAAGCTTTAGCCACTTATCAGAAACAGGTTTATTTGGAAAATTATCTAAAATAATTATATCATATTTATTGAACCAAAAATCTGTTATATCAAAATTTTTGTTTAACGGATCGGGATAGTAATGTGAAAAATTAGCATTTATGCTGTTTATGATAAATGGAGTATTAAAATTTAACTTTCCAGATAATATGGCAATCTTTGGTTTTTCAATTTTTAAATTACTTTTAAATGAATATCTGTTATTTGAAATATTTTTTTCCTGATTTAGAGCTGAAATAATTATTTCAAAATCCTTATTAAAATCAACATTTTCAGAAATAAGAAATGATTGAAAATAATAATTATTATTTTTTTCTAAAAAAATTTCACTCGATGCAACAAGTAGATCGTTGTTCATTAATGTTATTTGAAGAGTTCCTTCACCGTTTAAATTTTTTATTTCTGTATCTATATAAATTGAATTTTTATCATATTGATTAGGATAAATCAAAATATTTTCAATGGATGTATCAACTTGATTATTTTCTGTTTTTTGATAATTTATTTCTATCTCTGAACTATCTTTGCCAATAATTAAATTTGATTGTAAATCATCGCTTTTTAAAAAAAAATTTGCAAAAATGATTACAAGAAGTATGATAGTTAACCAAAAATAATTTTGCATTTTCATTTTAAACAACCATTCCTCTTGAATACGCGCTAAAATCTTTTTTTAAATCTATTTTGTTATTAATTAACTTCAATTCAGCTAAATACGCAATCATATCTGCATTATCTGTACAGAATTTCATAGATGGATAGATTATTTTTTTATCTAAGCTGTCCAATTTTTTTCTTAAGCGTAAGTTAGCTGCTACTCCCCCACATATAATACCAGTTTCAATGGAAAATTCGTTCAAAGCTCTATCAAATTTTGAAATTAATGTATCTACTATTGCTTCTTGGTAGCTTGCAGCAATATCTTTAAAACTATATTGGTCATTATTAACACAATTAATTAATGAAGTTTTAAGACCACTAAAACTAAAGTTAAATGAATCATCATTTATCATAGGTCTTGGAAATTTGATTAAGTTTTTATCTCCTTGTTTAGCTAATTTTTCAATTTCAGGACCACCTGGATAATTCAAATTTAATTTTTTAGCTCCTTTATCAAAAGCTTCACCACATGCGTCGTCTAAAGTTTCACCTAGAAGTTCATATTCAAACATTTCTTTTACTAACCAAAGTTGAGTATGACCTCCGGAAACCAATAAATTAACAAACGGTGCTTTTAATTCTGAATGTTCAATAAACACAGAATTTAAATGAGCCTCTAAATGATTAATTGGTATTATTGGGATACCCAGACCATCTGAAATACCTTTTGCAAAACTGACTCCAGATAATAAAGATCCCATTAGACCAGGGCCATTTGTTACAGCTATAGCATCGATATCTCTGAATTTTATATTTGCATCCTTTAGAACTTTGCTTGCAATAGATGGTAAAAATTTCTCATGCTCTCTTGAGGCAACTTCAGGAACAACTCCTCCATACATTTTATGAACAGACTGGGTCTTTGTATAGCTAGATAAAATTTTCAAATTGCTGCTTATAGCAACTCCTGTCTCATCACAAGATGTTTCTATGCCAAGTATAATCAATTAAGTTCTTTTATAACTAGAATCTCTAAATTACTTGGGGACAAATCTTTCCATTCAATTAGATATTCAGGTAGATTAATCTTTGGTGAATAAAATTGCTTTTCAGAATTCCACAATGAAAAGTCAATAATAACATCTATATCAGATGGAAGTATATTAGCAATTTGATCAAGCCCTCCAACAATAGTTAAAGCCACTGTTGCTGGATTAACAAATACATTAACATCATTTGGTTTATTTATTAGCTGAACAGGTATACCCGTTACAATAGTTTCGCTAATTGGTTGTACATTTATATAACCCTTAACTTTCTTCGGATCATAACTAACAAGTTTATTTGGATTTAATATTAACCAATCATTCTCAACAGACGAAATTAGGTTTAGTAAAGTATCTTTTACAGTTTTTACAAATTCAATAGAGTTGACTGCCTCTTCAGGACCGCCTATACTTATTGAATCAGGAGTAAACAATTCTTTAATTGCAATATATCCAGGCTCTGTTGTAACAAAAATTTTAGATTCAATAGGAACTTTTTTTACTAAATATCTCTGGAGTTTAATTTGGATATTCCTAGGAGATAAAACTTCTACAAATTCAAGATCTAGCGATTCTGGTAATACAATTTTTTCCGGATTATCTTTATAATATGAATCAAGTTCAAAATTATACTCATCAGTAATACTACTTAAATCAATTACTGCCTTAAAGTCATTCTTATAAAAATTTTTGAAAATTTTCAACCAAATAAAAGCTCTGCCGGTTCCCTTCAAAGTAACAAAAATATTATCAGGAACTTCTTCTTTGTATGTTTTCTGTTCTTGTAAATTTCTAGCAACTATAGGAATATTGGTATTTACAGAATATGTATCTTCACTCTTAATAAAGAACCAAAAAACAAAAGCTATTACAAAAGAGTATGCTACTCTTTTAAATTGTCTGGCATTAATCGTTAACATTTGAATCATCAAGCATCAAAGTAATATTTTTTTCATCTGATTTAACTTCTACTACAAGTACATCTAGATTATCGCCTTCATTTAACGAACTAATGATATCTTTTTTCTGTTCTTTGGATATTTTGCTCATAGGGATAAAACCTTCTAAATCATTCTCTAACTTAACAATAACTCCTGAATCATTCATCTTTACAAATGAACTTGATAATTTATCCCCTGAATTAAATTTTGATTCAATATCAGACCATGGATTTTCTTCTAAATCCTTAACACTTAAAAGAATTTTTCTTTCTTTCTCAAGAATATCCAATACTATATAATTGATAGTATCACCTTCATTTACAAACTCTTTTGGATGTGAAGAGTTTTTGGTCCAGTGAAAATCGGTAGTTCTAACAAATCCTTCTAGCTCGTCAGTTAAGGAAACAAAAGCTCCAAATTTAGTTACCTTGTTAACTGTACCAGATTTTTTATCTCCAATTTTGACATCATTAGTAATTGTTTTCCATGGATCCTCTGATAGCTGCTTAACACCTAAGCTGATTTTTTGTTCTTTTGCATCAACAAATAGTACTTTTGATTCAATTGAGTCCCCAACCTTGTAATTATCTTGAAGGTTTTGAATATTTTTTGTCCAAGAAATTTCAGATATATGAATTAATCCTTCAATTCCTTTTTCAATTTCAATGAAAATACCATAATTCATGATACTTACAATATTACCTTTAACAACATCTCCAACCTTATACTTATCTGGAATACTTTCCCATGGATTATCTATAAGCTGTTTTAACCCAAGAGATATTCTTGATGTTTCTTTATTAAAATCTATAACTTGAACAGTAATTTCATCACCTATAGAAACTATTTCAGATGGATGATTTATTCTACCCCAAGAAAAATCAGTAATGTGAATCAAGCCATCAACTCCTCCAAGATCAACAAAAGCACCAAAGTCTGTGATATTTTTAACAACACCTTGTAGCGAAGCGCCAACTTCAATTTTTGTCATTAACTCTTGTCTTTTTTCATTTAAAGACTCTTCAAGAATAGCCTTTCTTGAAACAACTAAATTTTTTCTCATTTCATCGACTTTTACAATCTGGAAGTCAAATTCTTGATTAATCAAATCGTCAAAGTTTTTTATAGGCTGTACATCCGCTTGAGATCCAGGTAAAAAAGCTTGTATTACTCCAAGATCAACAACTAAACCACCTTTAACTCTTTTAATAACTTTACCTTTGACTGGCTCAGCATTATCGCAAAAATGTTTTAATTCATCCCATCGTTTGATAAAATCTGCCTTATATTTAGAGAGAGTTATATTTCCATCTGTATCTTCAAACTTTTCTAAAAAAATATCAATATTTGTGCCGATTTCAGGAAGATCCTTGTTATCAAATTCTGAACGATTAATTAACCCTTCTGATTTAAATCCAATATCCACCATTACATCACTATCACTTATACCAATAACTTTTGCAGAAATTATTTGATTTTCAGAAATATCATTGAACGTTCCTTGATATTCTTCAGATAATACATCTTTGGAATCATCTGTAGAATTGATATCATCTGTAAATGATATTCTTTTAATATCGGCAAATAAGTCTTTGCTTAAATAATCTTTAATTTTTTTATTAGATGATTTTTCTTCAATATCTTTAATCACTTCAACTTCAGGTGTAGCTTTATCCTCAAATTCAGTTTCAACTTCAGGTGTAGCTTCAAGAACTTTTTCTTCTGTTGATGATTCTACATTAACTTTTTCTTCTACTACTGCTTCTTTAATATTTTCTTGTTCTTTAGTTTCTAATTTATCGTTCATTTTATCTCTCAATATGTTTAAGAATTTGATTTACTTGATCTTTAATTGTGCACTCTGAAGTATCTATTATTATAGCACCATCAGGTTTTATTAATGGAGATAGTTTACGAGTACTATCATACTTATCTCTAATAATCAAATCCTTTTTTATTATGTTAATATCTTTGGCTTCATTTATTTTTTCAAAATCAGCCAACCTTCTTTTTGCTCTAATATCATAATCTGCAGTTAAATAAAATTTATATTTTGCATCAGGAAATACTACAGAACCAATATCTCTTCCTTCAACTATAAAATTTCCTTGTTCTGTTGTAGATCTTTGAAAAGAAACCATCAAATCTCTGACTTCCTTCAAAGCACTAACTGCACTAACATAACTAGTAACTTCTTGATTACGAATTTTCAAGCTAATATCTTCTCCATCAAGCGTTAAAATCATTTCGCTTCCTGACGAAAAATCAATTTGTAAATTCATGGCTTTAAGTGATTCACTAATTTCACTTAAGGATTGCAAGTTAACCTCATTAGCTAAAAAATAGAATGTGACTGCCCTATACATAGCGCCGGTATCAAAATATTGATACCCTAGCTCTTTAGCCAATTCTTTAGCGGTTGTTGTTTTACCAACCCCTGCAGCTCCATCAATAGTAATAACCATAAAAATGCTCAGAAAGTTAGTTTTTCTTAAGACAAATACCAAGATGTTTAAGAATATGCTATTTTGATTGCAAATTTGATAAATATTTTAGTTCTTTTTTTGAAAGAAGTCTCCAATTACCTTCTTTTAAACTACCTAACTCAATTTCTCCAATTCTTAATCTTTTTAAAGAAAAAAGGTTCAAATCTAAAAATTTAAAAATTCTTCTAATTTCATTTTTTTTACCCTGCTTTAAAATCAATTTTATTTCAACTTTACCTTTATTTTTTTCTTGAGAACATATTTTTGCTTTTCCTTTTTGACCGGAACCTATGAAAACTCCTCTTCGGACCTTATTTATAGTTTTATCATTAATAAACTGATCTGAAATTGCTATATATTCTTTCTCAATTTTATTCTTTGGGTGCATTAAAAATTGAGCCAAATTACCATCATTAGTCAACATTAATGCTCCAGTAGTATCCATATCTAGTCTTCCAATATGATTCAATGGAGGATTTTTTGGAATTAATTCAAAAATTGTCCTTCTATTTTTTTCATCAAACTTTGTGGACAAATACCCTTTTGGCTTATTTAATAAAATTGTTGTTAACTTTGTATTAAGTGTAACTCTTTGATTATCTAATCTAATATCATCATTGGCGTTAATTTCAAACGATGGATCAAGTACAAGTTTACCATTAACTGTTACCATAGCTTCTTTTACAGCATCCAATGATTTTCTTCTTGACAATATGCCGGAAGATGATATCGCTTTAAAAAGCTTCATATTATTATAAGGTTTCTGCTTCGACTATCTCAGACACTTCATCTGGTGTTGGCATGTCTGTTAAGTTGCTTATACCAAAATGTTTCAAATAATCATCAGTTGTTTTGTAAAGCAATGCTTTACCAATTGAATCTTCTCTACCTTGAATTTTAACAAGATTTTTGGATAAAAGATTTTTAATTACACCTTTACAATCTACTCCTCTAATCGATTCAATATCTATTCTTGTAATTGGTTGTTTATAAGCAATTATGGCTAAAACTTCTAGCGCAGCATTTGATAGCATTAATTTTTTTGACGGAATGAGTTTAGAAATATAAGGTTCAAAATCTTTCCTGCTAACCATCATGAAGCCTTTTCCTATAGATTTAATATAAAGTGAACTTTTTTTATAAAAATTATTAAGGTTTTCCACCTCTTCTGGTAAGTTTGGTGGATTATTTTTTCCAAAAACTTTATTGATATCTTTTTGTTCTAAAGGTGTATTTGAAACAAAAAAAAGTGATTCTATAATTTGTTGATTTTTTGTCATGCAGCAGCAATATTTAATTTAATGTCTATATCATGGAATGTCTTTTTTTGCGAACATAAAATTTCAGATTGTTTAATCATTTCTAATAATGCGAGAAATGTAACGATTATTTCTATTTTTGTTTCAAGTTTTTTAACTAGTTTTTTTAACGAAATAGTATCTATACCCTTAAAACTTTCTAAAATAAAATTCTTTTGATCTTGGAGTGATACTACCTCTTTATAAATTTTGAAAGAATTTTGCGCTGGAGCATTATCAATAGCTTCCTTGAAAATTTTAGATATATCAAAAAGGCTTACTTCCTTCAAAAAATCAGAAACTTCATCTGACTGATCATAAATAATTTTATCGGATGATCTAAAAAAAGAATTTTTGTGATCATGGTGAAGATTTTTAAGCTTATTTGCAATATTTCTATATTTCTTATACTCTATTAGCTGAGCGACTAAATCAATCCTTGGATCATCTATATCAAGCCCTTCTTCATCCGTCTGTTGAGGTAATAACATTCGTGTTTTAATCCTTAATAACATTGAAGCCATAAATAAAAAATCTCCAGCTATTGATACATCTATTTTTTTTGCTTTATCAATAACTTGAATATATTCGTCCGTAATCTTTGTAATAGGAATATCATAAATATCAATTTTGTCTCTTTTTATAAAATAGAGTAATAAATCTAAAGGGCCTTCAAAATTTTCTAATCTAATATTAAACATCTATAGTAAACCAGTTGCATGTTTCACTTTGGACAGTGTTTGGCGAGCTATTTTTTGAGCTTTTATTTTTCCTTCATTCATCTTTTTATTCACTTCATTTCTATTCAAAAGTAATTGATTTCTTTTGGCTTTAGAATCGGCAAAATAATTTATAATAACGTCTACCAATTCTTTTTTAACATCCATGTACTTTAATCCAGGTGTATTATACCTATCATACAATTTTTTCTTTTGGCCTTCATCAAGAAAAAGAGAGTAAATTTTAAAAAGAGGGGTATCCGTATCTTTAATTTCATTTAAACCTGCGGAATCAGTCACAATATTCATCACTTGATTATATATAGTATCGCTATCTCCAAATATTGGAATTGTATTATCGTATGACTTGCTCATTTTTTTGTTATCAGTTCCTACCACTATATCGCCTTTATTGTAAGAACGAATTTCGATTTCAATTTCAGGAACTGTAAACACATCACCATAAGTATTATTGAACTTTGACGCTATATCTCTTGTCATTTCTAAGTGCTGCTTTTGATCTTTGCCTACAGGCACCATATCAGATTGAAACAATAATATGTCAGAAGCCATCAAAATTGGATATGAAAATAAACCCATATTCGGCTTTAAACCATTTGCAATTTTATCTTTGTAAGAAGTTGATCTCTGCATCATTCCAACGGAAGAAAAATTTGATAAAATCCAAGCTAATTCGGTTACTTCTGGAACATGAGACTGCACCCAAAAAGTAGATTTATCTGAATCTATTCCGAGAGATAATAAATCTATAAATGCTTCAACAGTATTTTCTTCAAGTTGATCTTTATCATTTACTGAAGTCAAAGAGTGATAGTTAGCCACAAAACAAAATAAATCCGAATTAGATTGAAAATTTACCATTCTTTCTATCATGCCAAAATAATTACCTATATGCAATTGACCTGATGGTTGAGCGCCGCTTAAAATTCTTTTTTTCATATTTTAATTCTTATTTTGGAAAAGGTATTCTCTCCATCCTTCATTCTTATTACCAATGTATTGATTATAATGCATAAACTTATTTGGTTTTTTTGGAATTTTCATCAATTTCATTTCAGCTTCCACAGGAGTTCTATTACCCTTTTTTGAATTACAAGGTGAGCATGCTATAATTAAATTTTCCCATGTATCTTGTCCACCTTTTTGCTTTGGAACAATATGATCAATAGTTAAGCTTGATTTTGATCCACAATATTGGCAGCATGAGTTATCGCGCATTAATAAGTTTTTCCTGTTTAATACAATATCTAAACTGTTAAATGAGACATATTTTTTAAGCTTGATCACGCTGGGAATTCTCATTTGTAATGAAGGCGAATGAATATGGTCTTCATAATTTATTAAAATATCAACTTTGTCTAAAAAGTATAAACAAATAGCTCTTTTTGAGCTACAAACTCCTAAAGGTAAATAGCTTGCATTAAGTATTAATGTTAAGTTGTTTAAATGGCTAGAAGTATTATGTGACATATTTTAATTTAATTAAATATTCGTTTACATTTGATAAAATAAAGTTTAATGTTTATAGACAAATGTAGGGAATGAAGTTAAAATCTTTAGCAGTCCCCGCTACTGTAATTACTGAGGTTTAATAAAGTCCATTCTAGAAATTAGGAGAAGGAATTAAACTGTTTTAGGTATAAGCCAGGAGACCTTATTTGTGAAACATAAAAAATAACTTCGGAGGAAAGTATGATAAAAAAGTCATATATATTAATTACCATATTTATTACCAATATTTTTGGACAATCTTTTTCGGGTATAATCAAAGATATTTCAGGTGAACCTATCTCATATGTAATCGTTGAAGAAGTAAATTCAAAATTAGAAAAAACGAACTGGACTATGTCTGATGAAAATGGTGGATTTACAATCAATGTCAATGATGAGTCAAATGTATTATTTAAAAGAATTGGATTCAAAAGCTTGACCATTAAACCTGATGAAAGATTAGCTAAGTATGTAACGATGCTTTCTGAAAATGTTTCTATTGATAAAGTTGATGTTTACGGTAGAAACAAAGATGAATATTTACGTAATAAAACGTCATATAATAATTTAGGAAGTTACTCTAGGGGAGGATCTTTAAACCAAATTCCTTCTCTAGAAATGAGAACATACGGAGGCTATGCTGGTGTGACATCAGCGTCATTTGATGGTGGGTATGCTAGACATACTAAGGTACTCTATAATGGAGTGGATTTAACAGATGCTATGAATGGACAAGCCGATCTATCAACTTTACCATCCTTTGCTTTAAAATCGGTAAACTATAGACTTAATTCTGGAACTAAATATGGTTCTGGATCTATTGATGGATCACTTAATATCAACAATAGCATAGAAAATAATAATGTTTTTTATGGTTTAGGAGATCATGGATTTTCACAATTTGGAGCTAACTATTCTCTTGATAGAAAAACATCCAAAAGAAATATTGTTTTTGGAAAAACTTCTTATGATGGTGATTATAAATTTAAAGACTCAACCGGAGGAGAAGCTAAAAGAGCAAATAATTATTTGGATCAATTCTTTTTAGCAATGGATAGGCAATTTGTTGTTAGTGACGATTTTATTGTCAATATATTAACTTTAGTAACAGAAAACACACGTGGAGCATCTGGGAGCACTAGCTTTCCATCACCCGATGCAACTAGAACAGATGATTTTGAATTATTTGCCCTATCATTTAACAAGTTTTATGATAAAGGCTCTTTAAAAGTACAAATGAACCGTTCAAGTAATTATCAGGTATACGATGACTCTAATTCATCTTTTCCTGTTTTAAGCGAACATGATTTGGATTACACTTCTTTTGAATTAAAAGGAAAACAGACAATAAATGAATCGCTTAACTATGAAGCAATATTTCATCAAAAAACTGAAAGAGTAGATAGTAGTGAATTAGAAAAGCAAGAGCTTGAAACTACTTCATTATCTTTCACAGGTAACTATGTGAATCTTAAGAATGATTATAAGATATCACCATCTATACGATTTGATTCAAGAGAAGAAAATGAAAAATCAACTTTTAATTTTGGATTTGAGGCGCTAAATCAATTTGACAATTCAAATAGTTCATTCGATTTAAATGTAGATATCGGAACATCATTTCAATTTCCTACAATGAATGATTTATTTTGGCCAGATGGATTATATAGTGGAGGTAATCCTGATTTAAAACCAGAAGAAAGTGAGTATATGGCACTTTCTGTTGCTAATCAGTCTACGTTTGGAAAGGTAAAATTAACTGCCTCATTTAAAGACTATGAAAATTTAATATTATGGCAGCCTAATGAATCGTTTAAATATATTCCAATAAATGTATCTTCCGCTGAAAGAACATCATATAATTTGCAATATCTGAAGATGTTTGATCAATTACAAATTCAATTAACATACAATCTTTATGATTCTTTAGACAAAGATATGGATAAAAAACTACTTTATGTACCTGATAAATCAGCAAGCTTGTTGGTTGTTATAAATCAAAATAATTCAACACACTATTCATTAAACTATAAACTTACTGGAAAAAGAATTTTACAATACGGATCTGATTGGGCAGATCAAGTAAATGATGGTTCTTTTGGGTTATTTAGTTTTGGAGCTTCAAAGAGCATATCGCTAGGCAATGACCAGAATATAATCAAAGCAAATTTGACTGTTGATAATCTTCTTGATAAAGCATATATATCTACAATAGGATATCCAGAACCTGGAAGAAGTATAAATCTTACAGTTGAGTACCAACTTTAATCATCAAATTCCCAAATGATTCCAAATGTTAATAGACTGCTCATTGGGTTAAATAAGTCATGATTCCTCAATGAGTAGTCTTCATTTGAATAAAGCTTACCTAAACCATTTTGAAGTCGAATAGTTAGCAATACATCAGAAATTGAAATCTCTGTATTTAAAGAAATATTTATATAGTCATCACTATCAATGATATCTTTTCTTTCAGGCATATTTTTAAAATAGTTAAAACTAAAATCTGAAGTATTCTTTGACATATATTGCAAACTTAGTTTACCATTTATTTTCAAATTATCTTTAATAAATGACAAGCCATAAAAATAATCCAGATTAATAATATGAGTCCTATTTGAACTAATCATGCTATCATAAAAATTATAAGAATGGCTTATTTTAAGAGATGATTCCTCAAATGGGATAGTAAAATTTGTATTTAAAGACAGCATATTATCATTTACAAATTCATATAATTCTGCTTCAGGAATTGATACACTTCCTGACAATTCTAACGGAACAGCAAAATTTTGAGCTTCAGCATATTTTAAAGATGTTGATAAATCAATTTTTGTACCAAAATAGTAAGTGAAAAGTAAATTTTTCCAAGATTCTACATCATTGCCTAAAAATTTTTCAGAATCATTAAAATCGTAAGTATCCATAATAACCATTGAATGTTGATTTCTTGTTTCAAATATTACAGCAAGATTACCAAATATATTTTTATAATTAATATTAGGCTTAACCTTATCTTCAATTAAATCAACACCATATTCAAGATTTCCAAATGAAAAATTATTATTTACATTGGTTACTGTTAAAGCATTTCTGGAAAAACCGTTCGATGTGTTTTTATATGAAAAAAAATTATTGTCTAATATTATCTTTAGATGTAACAAATTACTATTGTGAATTTTTGCAATAAGCCGATTTCTATCTAAATCATATCCACGATTAATATTGTATTCATTTAATACTAACGAATCAAATTTGCTTATATGATTTAAACGTATATCAGCATGATAATTGCTCTTTTTAAAGCTGTTACCTAAGGTTAAAGATATAAAATCTGAAAATTCATTATTTGGAACTGAGTTTTCATTAAGTGTTGTGGAGTCAAAAATAAAATCAGAATTTTCTCTAAAATATCCAACTGAAGTATATAATTTATTATTTTCAAAGTTTTTAGAATAATCAAATTTATAAAATAAGCTTAATGGTGGGGTATCTGTATTTGCAAATTCAGAATATTGACCGAAAAAACTTTTCTTCATTCCAATAAATTTAAAACTACTTTCTTTTGAATGTTTTTTTAAACCAATACTAAGCTTATCAAAACCATAATCGCCAAATTCGTAAATAAATTTACTTTTAACATAGGTTGAATCTTCGGGAAGTTTTTCAAAAGCTATGTTCGTAAATTTATTGCTAAAATTTTTTGAAGATTTATCAATCAATAATTTTTGAAAGACTTGGTCTGTATTCCAAATTAATTGGTTGTTGTTTATTTGAACAGCAAACTGATTTGAAACATCATATGGAATGATCTCCTGTCCAATCATCATGCCTAAAGAGCAAATTGAAAAAAGAAATTTAGATTTAAAATTCATCCTGCTTCATAAAATTAATTCTGGAATCCATTAAATTAATTGTATGCAATAAGACTGCTTCAATGGTTTGAGGCTCAACAGGACTTTGCCATTCTTTTCGTCCTTGATAAGATAATATTAAATGTTCGAGCTTAAGCTTATCACTTTCCGGAAAATTTTTGATTTGAGAAATATATCTATTTACAATATCTCTAGAAAGTATTGCATTTCCTACGAGTGTTTTGTGATTTGTCTTTGTTACAGATGACCCTAGATTTATAGAATAAAGTTTTCCAATTTGGTGTAGACAAGCTCCAGTTGTAAGCAAATCAATGTCAATATCGTAATGTTTACCAATCTGTTTAGTAATTTGTAAAAGCGATACAGTTTGTTCAATTAATCCACTCTGATAGTTATAATGGTAAGAAATACTTGCTGGGTATATTTTAAACTTATCTTTATGGTCTGCTAAAATAATTTTCGTTAATTTTTTAAAATGATTTTTTGAAATCGAATTAACTTCTTTAACTAACATTTTCCATAAATCATTAGGATTTTTCTTTGAAATTGGAATTAAATCTGAAGACTTAAATCCAAATTTTGCATATTTTTTTTCATTAGCTTTAGAAATATTTTCCACCCTAATCATTAAATTTTCTCCAAATTGATAGGTTGAACCTTTTACTGCTACAGGATCTCCACTATCAAATTTTTTTGAAAAGATTTGGACTTTATCCCAAATTCTAGCACGAATAATTCCTGACTTATCTTGAAGCAGCAGATTTAAGTATGGTGAACCATCTCTTTTTTTTTGAGTCTTCTTTTCAATACATAAATAAAAACCTTGAAGCCTCATATCAGCTACCAGATTAGTAATTAAAATAGATTTCATTTAGCTAATTTTTAGCTTGATTGCACTGATCATCATTGCAAGATGCGGAAAGTTGATGAACTCTTTTTGTAACTTTTAGATTCAATTTATTTGCAATTTCATTTTCAATTGCAGGAATATTATTATCATAAAATTCGAATATTTCTCCGCAATCATCGCAAACTATATGATCATGTTTCGGACTAATGGTTTTCTTGTTATGCTCGTAAAGAAATTTACCTGAATCAAGGGTAATTTTTTTTAATAAATCATGCTTAACAAATACATCAATTGTTCTGTATAAAGTGGCTCTTGAAACCTTAATTTTCTTTTTATTTAAATCTATTAAAATTGTTTCAATATCTCTGTGATTATCATTTGATGAGAGTTCATCCCAAATATCTAAACGTTGTTTTGTTGCACGAAGACCTTCACTTTTAAGAACAGCTTCTACCTCAATATGAAATCTGCATGGTATTAAATTTTTCATAATTAAAATTACATTAATTTATATGTTTAATCTATTTTTTTTAAACGGGCATATTTTACAATTAATTTTTTTCTTAGACCGCCATCAAATTCTACACCAACCTTCTGGTTTTCACCAGTACCACTTAATACTAGAATTGTTCCGACTCCAAATAGGTTATGTTGGACTTGGTCCCCAATTTTAAAATCATCAAATTCTGTCACTGTTCTTGAGATTTGAATTTTTTTCTTACTACCAGTTCCTACTACTCTTCTTGTATATACAGATTTATATGATTTTATCTTAATAACGTCTTCATCAATCTCGTTTAAAAAATCAGACTTTACAAAAGATGTCGTATTAATTGCGCCAAATCTTCTTCTGTATTTAGCATTGAGAAGATAAACCTGGTTCATTGCTCTTGTTACAGCAACATAAAACAATCTCCTCTCTTCTTCCATTTGGTCCGGCCCATCGTCAATACGAACTAAAGGAAATAAGCCTTGTTCTAATCCCGAAACGAAAACTGTTGAAAACTCTAAACCTTTTGCTGCGTGCACAGTCATTAGAGTTATTGAATTTTCTTTATCATCCCAATCATCAATATCTGTAAACAATGAAATTTCTTGAAGAAAATCTTTTAAATTACCTCCTGTTTGATCTGAAAACTTGTCTACTGACGCTTTTAATTCTTGTATATTATCATAACGATCTTGTTCAACAGGATTATTTTTATAATAATTTTCAATATTAAATTCTTCTAACAACGTCCTGAGAAGTTCTTTTGGGTCAAGCGTTTCTAGTAAATTACTAAACTTGGTTATGGAAGCATGAAAGCTTTCAATGGAATCTTGCTGCTTTCCTCTTAACTTCATTTCTCTACATGCTTCTAAACTATCGAATAATGAAATTTTATTTTTTTTGGCTAAATCCACAAACATATTTATAGACTTCTCACCAATACCCCTTACTGGAAAATTTATAATTCTTTTCAGAGCTATATCATCGCTAGTATTAGCAACTAAAGTTAGATATGCTAATACATCTTTAATTTCTTTTCGATCATAAAATTTGGTTCCACCCACAATGTTATATGGCAGACCTTCTTTTACCATTGCTTGTTCAATTGATCTTGATTGGGCATTAGTTCGATAAAGAACTGCAAAATCCTTAAATGCATTTTTATTAAGTTTTATTTCTGATTTGATTGAATCGCAAATTGCATTTGACTCTTCTTCGTCACTTCCAGTTGATATCAAAGATATTTTTTCTCCTTTACCTTTGGTAGCAACCAACTTCTTTTCAGCTCTATTTTTATTTTTGGAAACTACGGACCATGCACCATCTAAAATTCTTTGAGTTGACCGATAATTTTTCTCAAGTTTTATTTCAATATTTTTTGCAAAGGTATCTTGAAAATTTGTTAGAATATTATCGATATTTGCCCCTCTCCATCCATAAATTGATTGGTCATCATCTCCGACAACAGTAATATTTTGATGTTTTCCAGCCAGTAATGAAACTATTTCAAATTGTGGAGAATTTGTGTCCTGAAATTCATCAACTAAAACATATTTCCATGCTTTTTGGTAATGTTCTAGTATTTTTTTATTTTCCTTTAAAAGACGTATTGGTAGCAAAAGTAAATCGTTAAAATCCAGAGCATTATTTGATTGTAGTGTATCACAGTAAGCTTTATATACTTCTATAATTTTTTCATCTTCAAAAGTTTTTGCTTTTGATTCAATATCCTTTATAGTCAAATTTTCATTTTTGAATTGATCAATTTGAACTTTTAAAAAACCAACATTAAGCTCCTTAAATTCAGATAGGTTTAGACTATTAACTACTTCTTTAATTACAGACTTTTGATCTGCTGTATCATAAATAGTAAAACTCGAATTATAATTTTCTCCTAACGATGCAATATGCATTCGAAGCATTCTAGCGCCAATGGAATGAAATGTTCCAACATTAACTCCTTCACATGATATGCTTTCTTGAATTCTAACCTTCATTTCAGCAGCAGCCTTATTTGTAAAAGTAAGGGCTAATATTTCGTTAGGCTTGAAAAGTTTTTCTTTGATTAAATGCCAAACCTTATATGTTAAAACTCTTGTTTTACCACTTCCGGCACCAGCAAAAACTAATACGGGTTTATTTACAGTTTGAACAGCTTTTAGTTGCTGAGTATTTAAGTCTTGTAATTTCATTTGTTTTTTCTCTTATTAATTTTATATATCCTTTTTGCAGCCTCGTGATCTCTCTCATTGGTTGTAAAAGTATGGGAACCATCCCCCTGAGCAACAAAAAATAAATATTCTGTTTTTTGTGGATAAAGTGCTGCATAGATGGATTTAATTCCTGGGTTATTTATTGGTCCTGGAGGTAATCCGTAGTTTTGATAAGTATTGTACGGAGATCTTATTTTTAGATCTCGTGTTGATAATGTTTTAGGTGGGCCTTTAATAATATATTGTATTGTTGGATCTGCTTGTAATTTCATATTTATTTTTAATCTATTGTGGTAAACTGATGATATGGTAGAACGTTCTCCATCCAGCATCGCTTCACCTTCAATAATTGACGCTAAAGTTACAACCTCATGTACTGATAATCCTAACTCATTTGCACGATTTACCAAGTTTTCATCAAACTTTCTCCAAAACTGTTTTAGAAAAGTATTGATAATTTCTTTTGGCGAAGAATCATAATAAAAATAATATGTATTAGGGTATAAATAACCCTCAAGCGAGGTTGCCTCAATATTAAATTCGCTCAATATGCTTTTATTTATAAATAAATCATCAAATGAGTGATTTGTGTTCAATAATAAGTTGATACTATCAAAAATTTTTTTGGAGGACGTTCCTTCAGGGATAGTAAGTTTAAGCTTTATTGGACCTTTATTGAAAATAATGTCGATTAATTTTGCATCAGAAACTTTTCCTTCAATTAAAAAAGTACCCGTGGGTACTTTTGAAGCTAAACCTCTAATAATAATTTTTGCTTTTAGTATATCCTTATTAACAATGAGATTATTATCATATAATAAATTGGTAACAGCGTTTAATGACATACCCTTGTTGATTGTAATAGTGGTAGTAGTTATTTCTCTATGATTAATAGATAAAAATGCAGTACATAAAATAATTAAGAACGAGATTACAATTGAGTTGGTAGTATTAACTTCTTTCATACGAAGAGTAGAAATTAGCTTATTTATTATCCCAAATCAATGAATGGAATATTATTTTTGCAAAGATAAATTATCGAAACTAACTTAACGATTATGAAAGCAAAAAATAAACAATCAGTAAAATTTTTATGGCCGTATAAAAGAAAAAATTATCTTTTGTTTGGTGTTGGAGTTTTCGTTATAATTGTGGGTTATTTGATAATGCATCAAGGAGAAGTTAATAGCTTTCAAAGTTTAGTAATATCTCCTCTCCTATTGTTGGCTGGTTATTTAATAATCATTCCACTAGCATTGATTTATAAAAAATAATTTGGGGTAGTAGTTCAGTTGGTTAGAACGCCGGCCTGTCAAGCCGGAGGTCGCGGGTTCGAGTCCCGTCTATCCCGCAAATTCTCAATGAAAAAAATCTTTCAAATTGGTGCCGGTCTAGTTGGAAAAACAATGGCACACGATTTGTCTAAAAACTTTGAACTACACCTTGCCGACTCTAACCTTGCATTGCTTGAAGAAGTTAAGTCCGAATTAAGTGATATTCATATTAAGCAATTAGATGTAACAAACACACAAAGTTTGAATTTATGGATTAATGATGCCGACATTGTATTACTTGCTGTTCCTGGATTTTTAGGATTTGATGCACTTAAAACAATCATAGAATGCGGTAAAGACGTTGTAGATATCTCCTTTTCTCCAGAAAATGTTTTAACCCTCAATAGTCTTGCTATCAAACATAATACGTGTGCTATAGTTGATGCAGGGGTTGCTCCAGGGATACCTAACTTTTTGTTGGGGTATTGGAATTCTCAAATTAAAGTGAAATCTTTTGATTACGTTGTTGGAGGCCTTCCTAAGAATCCTTTACCTCCTTATAACTATAAAGCTCCTTTTTCTCCAATAGATGTTATTGAAGAGTATACTCGGCCTGCTAGGATGATGATAAATTCAAAAATTATCACCAAACCCGCTCTATCTGAAATTGAAATTATTGATATTTGTGATGTCGGAATGCTCCAAGCATTTAATACTGATGGCTTAAGATCATTACTATTAACAATGTCACACATACCTAATATGAAAGAAAAGACATTACGATATCCTGGACATGCTGAAAAAATACAATCAATGGTTGACCAAGGTCTTTTCAATGATAATAATATTAAAGAAACCGTTGATAATCTTTTTGATGTATGGAAACTAAATAAAAATGAAAATGAATTTACAGTATTAGATATCAATATTCATTCTGACTCAAAAACAATTCGTTATCACTTATACGATGAATTCGATAAAAAAACTCTATCTTCATCAATGGCTAGAACAACTGGCTACACGGCTACTGCAACAGTGAACATGTTGGCAAATAATTTATGGAATAAAAAAGGTGTTCACCCACCTGAAATTGTTGGCTCAAGTAAGCAATGCATTGAATTTCTTTTGAAATATTTAAATGAAAGAAACGTTTCAATTTCACTTTTGTAATTTTTTAAAAATTCTTTCTTTAACTATTGATACCAAACAATTATTTGTAGTACATTAACTGATGTTCAAAAAACTATTACCAATAATCTTTTTCACATTCATTGTAAACTGCGGTGGCGGTGGCGGTGGCGGTGGTGAAGATGACGACGGTGGTGGCACAGGTCCAACTAATGATCCACCAGTGGCAATTTTTTCTGCTACACCAACATCCGGTGCGGCGCCTTTAGTTGTTACATTTGTTTCTTCGTCTTCAAACACTTCTTCGCACCAATGGGATTTTAATAATGATGGTAGTTTAGATGCTTCTGGTTCGTCAGTAGCTTATACATACTCCACTCCTGGAACATACTCGGTTTCTTTAACAGCTACCGGTCCTGGAGGAACTGATGTAAATACCAAAACAGATTTCATTACAGTTTCAGCTACAGCGCCAACTGCTGAATTTAATACAGTTGATGAAAATGAAGTTGCAGGTATTGTTCCCCATCAGGTAAATTTTTCAAATTCATCAACGCTCTATACTTCTTCATCATGGGATTTTGGAGATGGAAATACTAGCACCGATGAAAATCCAACTCACATGTACGAAAGTTCAGGTAGTTTTGATGTTTCACTTACAGTTACTGGAGATGGTGGAGCTACTACTGAAACCAAAACATCCTTTATTGTGGTTGATGATTTACAGACACCAGCATTTTCTTTGGATCCAAAATATATTACAACATCATCAGGCTCAACAATCACTATAGATATAAAACTTGTTGGTGTCACAGGTTTAGCAGCTGCACAAGCAACTTTAAGTTACGATAATAGTGCATTAACCTATGTAAGCACTGTGGCTGGAGATTTTCTTGAGGGCAATAATGCTCCTCTGCTTACAACATCTCATAGTCAAGGATTAGGTAGATTAACAGTTTATGTTGCTTCATTATCAAGTGATAAACCGAGCGTAGATGGAGATGGCGTAATTGCTTCAGTTTCTTTTACAACTAGCTCTTCAAGTAATACGATTGGTTGGGGTGAAGATAGCCCTGGAGCTGGAGCTGGAGGTGCAGGTAATTACATGCTAGATATTAATGGTCAAGCAATAACATTTAACGGAAAAGATAACGCATACATTATTATAGAATAAAATTATGAAAAAAATACATTATATAATTGCATTTGTTTTACTTAGTATAATCTCATATCAACCAGTAAAAAATATTTACTTTGAGAGTAAAAGACTTAAAAATGAAGCATTTTTGAAAGAATATTTAAGTGACAAATCTTTTTCAAGAAGCTATGTGAAAAGTCTTCCAAAAAAACTTAGACCAGATCTAAAAAATTATCATGATTTCTTAATGACAAGAGATTTAAATACAAATACTGTGCCATCTGAAAAAGTACTTGAAGCAATAAAAATTAAAGATGCTAAACTAAATAGTCTTTCATACTTCAACAGACAGAGTGAAATTAATTGGACAGAACGTGGTCCAAGTAAACAGGCAGGAAGAACTAGAGCCTTGATGCTTGACGGAAATTTTGACTCAAATAACAAAGTCTGGGCAGCCGGAGTTAGCGGAGGATTGTGGTCAATAACTAATATTGAAAGTTCTTCTGCAGCGTGGACAAAGGTTTCTGATTTTTGGGACACCTTAAATATTACCTGTGTAGCTACAGATCCAACAGATGCTAACGTAATTTATCTTGGAACAGGAGAAAA
>MDTB01137120.1_pt1 | contig 24283 bp, 34 predicted proteins | sample 811161 | NCBI WGS metagenome assembly MDTB01 (sample SAMN05326650, study PRJNA326480) | marine metagenome | isolation source: seawater | place: Mediterranean Sea | collected 2009
ATTATAAATTTAAAATAGTTAGACATAAAAATAAAAAAAATGCTTTCTTACAAAGAATCTTTGAAAATTTTAAAAGAAGCTAATGCTTTAATCGAAGGGCATTTTATACTATCATCGGGTTTACATAGCTCGCAATATGTCCAATGTGCTCAGTTGATGAGTAAGCCTGAAAAAGCTATTATAATGTGCAAGTCTCTTGCAGAAAAAATAAAAGATGAGCTTCCTGATTTTGATATAATTCTATCACCAGCTATGGGTGGAATTATTGTTGGTTATGAAATAGGAAAATTGCTTAACAAAGATGCAATATTTTCTGAGCGTGTTAATGGAGAATTTAAACTAAGAAGGGACTTTTCAATTAAAAAAAACCAAAAAGTTCTTATTATAGAAGATGTAATAACTACGGGTAAATCAAGTTTGGAATGCTCCAAATTAGTTACAGATAATAAAGCTGTGATCATTGGTTATGCATGTATTATTGATAGATCTAAAGATAATTCTTCTTTGGAGAAAAAAATAGTTTCTCAAGTAAAGTTAAATATTCCCACTTATTCAGAAAATAATTTACCAAATGACTTACTAGCTCTTAAGCCAATAAAACCTGGAAGTAGAAATCTTTAATGGGAAAAATAAGACTTGGTGTTAATATTGATCATGTCGCTACAGTAAGGAATGCTAGGGGAGAAAATTATCCTAGTCCTACAAGAGCAGCTCTATTAGCTCAAAAAAATGGAGCAGATTCTATAACAATTCATCTTAGGGAAGACAGACGCCACATAAGAGAAATAGATCTAAAAAAATTAAGTCAAAATTAAAAATTCCATTAAATCTTGAAATTGCAGCTACTAAGGAAATGATGAATGTAGCTCTCAGAAGCAAACCTAAATTTATTTGTATTGTTCCAGAAAAAAGACAAGAACTAACAACAGAAGGTGGATTAAATCTTAATTATAGAAGAAATTTTCTAAAGAAGTTAATTTTCAAATTAAAAAAAAATAAATCAAGAGTAAGTTTATTTATTGAACCTAATTTAAAGGATATAAAAGATTCAAAAAACTTAAATGCAGACTGTGTTGAAATACATACTGGTAGTTTTTGTAATTTAGTAAATGAGAGAAAAAACTACAAAAATGAACTTAAACGTATTAAGAACGCAGTAAATTTGGGTAATAAATTAGGTTTAGAAGTACACGCGGGTCACGGTCTTACTTATAGGACAGCTAAAATTTTAACTCAGATTTCAGATATAAAAGAATTTAATATAGGACATTTTCTAATAGGTGAATCAATATTTGTAGGTTTAGATAAAACAATTAAAGAATTTAAAAAGATATTAAGCAAATGAAAATATTTGGAGTCGGAACAGACATCGTCAGAGTAAGCAGAATTAAAAATTCTTTAAAAAATAAACTTTTTTTGACAAGAATTTACAATAACGATGAAGTGATTAAATGTAAAAAAAAAAAATATAATACAAATTGTTTTGCTAAAAGGTTTGCTGCTAAAGAGGCTTTTTCAAAAGCTTTAGGAACAGGTATATCAAAAGGTATAAATTTTAATGAAATAATTATCTTAAATGAAAAAAATGGAAAACCTTTTATTAAATTATTAAATAAAACAAAAAAAATTGTAGAGAAAAAATTAAAAAAAAAAAAATACAGGATTTCTTTATCAATCGCTGATGAAAAAAATTACGCAGTGGCTTTTGTAACAATTACTATATGATTAAAAATAAGTATATAAATGTTATAGTTGATAATCTAAAAACTTTTATATACGCATTAATTATAGCAGTACTTCTGAGATCGCTATTTTTTCAACCATTTTATATTCCCTCTTCTTCAATGGAGCCAACATTACTTGTTGGAGATAGATTATTTGTTTCAAAATATGCTTATGGTTACAGCAAACACTCATTTCCGTTCAGTCCTCCTATTTTTAATAAACGTTTATTTGCAAATAGTCCAAAAAGGGGAGATCTTGTAGTATTCAAAACTCCATCGGATAATAGAACCGATTATATTAAAAGATTAATTGGTTTACCCGGTGACAGTATACAATTTTTAAATGGAGATATTTTTATAAATAAAAAAAAAATTCACAGAAGAGAAATTAAAGAAAATACTAATATAAGATGTGGAAATATGACATTACCTGTAAAAATTTATGAAGAGTTTTTGCCGAATGGAGTTAGTTATAAAGCAGTTTATAATAGTCAAGGCACATTACAAAATTCAGATGAATACATTGTTCCTAAAGAACATTTTTTTTTCTTAGGTGATAATAGAGATTGTTCTAAGGATAGTAGATTTTTATCTGAAGTAGGATATGTTAATAAATTAAACTTAGTCGGCAAAGCAAAAATAATTTTTTTTTTCAAATGATACATTTAAGGGAAGTTTTTTAAAATTTTGGAATTGGGGAAATTCGCTAAGAATAAAACGAACATTTAAAAAATTATGATTAATAAGTTAGGAAATCTTGAAGAAAAAATCAAATACAAATTTAACTCTAAAAGTCTTTTAAAAAAAAGCCTTACTCATAAAAGTTTTGATGAAAAAACAAATAATGAAAAATTAGAATTTTTAGGCGATAGAGTTTTAGGGCTTATAATTTCAAAAAATTTATTAATAAAATACCCTAAAGATAAAGAGGGGATCATCGATAAAAAATACGCTAATCTTGTTAATAAAAAAAAATGTGCCGAAATTGCTAATAAAATTGGTCTTGTCAAATTTATGTTATTGGGTTCAAATTATAAAAAAAATGATCAGAAACATGAGAAAATTTCAGGAGATTGTTTAGAGGCTTTAATAGGGGCAATATTTATTGATGGTTCGATAAAATACGCTGAAAAATTTATTTTAAATTATTGGGAATCTTCCTTAGAAAAATCAGATTTTACAATTATAGACTCTAAAACAAAGCTTCAAGAATTCAGTTTAAAAAAATACAAAAAACTTCCAATCTACACTTTGTTGAAAACATCCGGGCCTCACCATAAACCAATTTTTAAAGTTACAGTTAAAACAACTAACTCTATAAAAGTTACAGGAACAGGGTCATCAAAAAAAGAAGCTCAACAAAATGCTGCAAAAAAACTAATTGAAGAATTAAAGATATGAATTGGGAAGATGAGGGCTATTTATTGAATAAAAAAAAATTTCGGGAAAATGCTATGATTATTAGTGTTTTCACTCAAAAAAACGGAAAAATAACCGGAATTGTATATGGAGGGACTTCAAGAAAAATTAAAAACTATTTACAAATCGGAAATAAGATTTTTATTATTTATAATTCTAAAAATAGAAATAAAATCGGCTACTTAAAAACGGAAATAATTGAAGCTATCAGCCCTCGTTATTTTGATGATAAAAAAAGATCTTACGTAATTTTATCAATTACAGATTTATTGAACTCTTTATTACCAGATGAGGAGATTCATAGAAATATCTATCAATCGTTAAATAATTTTTTAAAGAATTTAGAAAATAAAAATTGGCCAATTATATACTCATTTTGGGAAATAAATTTGATTAAAGAATTGGGATTTGGTTTTAAAACAGATAAAACAAATTCTACAAAAGAAATTATATCTATTAATATAGACAATATTATTTATAAAGTTCCCAAATTTATTATAAATGATGAAATACCTGAAAATTATTCAAAACAAACTGTTAATCAAGCCTTATCTTTTACTAGAAACTTATTATTAAATAAATTTTTTTTACCAAACAATTTATTTTTACCAAGATCTAGATTAGTTTTAGAAAACTATTTTAACTAGTATGAGTTTAGTTTTTTCGCAATATCAAGTGAAAAATAAGTTACTATTGCATTTGCACCGGCTCTTTTTAAAGAAATCAAACTCTCATATATAGCATCTTCATTTAAGCTTTTATTTTTAACAGCGTTTACTATCATCGAGTATTCTCCAGAAACTTGATAAGCAAATACAGGAACTTTGAACTTTTGTTTTACTAGACTTATTATATCTAGATACGGCATACCAGGTTTTATCATTACAAAGTCAGCTCCCTCTTTAATATCTAAACCAACCTCTCTTAGTGCCTCATTATAATTTCTTATGTCCATTTGGTAAGTTTTTTTATCCCCTTTAAGTTTTTTGATTGAACCCACAGCATCTCTAAATGGTCCATAAAAATTAGAAGCATATTTGACTGCATAAGATAAGATTTTAGTATCTTTAAATTTATTTTTATCTAAAGTTTTTCTTATCGCACCTATTCTCCCATCCATCATATCAGAAGGCGCTATAACATCTGATCCAATAGAAGCTTGTAATACAGCTTGTTTTTTTAATATTTTAATTGTCTCATCATTATCAATTTTATTGTTTATAATTATACCATCGTGACCATGTGAAGTATAAGGGTCCAATGCTACGTCTGTCATAATGCCTAAATTTTTATATCTTTTTTTAACAAATTTTATACCATTACAAATTAAATTGTTTTCATTTAGAGCCTCTGTACCATTATTATCTTTTTTTTTATTGGGTGTATAAGGAAATAACGCGACCATAGGGATTTTAAATTTTTGTGCTTTATCTAAAATATTTGATAGTCTATCTATCGTATATCGATATACACCAGGCATACTATTGATTTTTTCTATCTTGTTTTTTCCTTCTTTAAGAAATATTGGCAATATTAAATCATTTGATGAAAGGTTATTTTCAGAAACCAGTCTTCTTATCCAATCAGAATTGCGAACTCTTCTCAATCTTGTTGATGGAAACTTGCCTAAAATCTTCATTTTTTAATTTTAAATAATATTATTTATGCGACAAATATAATATTATACCTTATAAGCAAAGTAATTTAATAGGTAATTATGTCTAATTCAGTAACATTTGAAGACTTTTATCAAGTACCAGATCTATCTTTTGATATAAATAAACTTAGAGCTGATTTAGAAATTATTTTAAAAAAATCAAATTATCAAACACTCGGAATAAGTAACTTTGCTGCAATACCTATGAATAAAATTCCTGGAGACGAAAATTCAATTCAGGGACATAATGTAAGAGGTATTTATTGGACAAAACCTGATGAGTCAGGAAAAGAAGTTGCAAGAGATAAACCAATTGATGAGTCAAAGTACACCGAATTAACAAATGATTTTAAAAACACATATTTTGAAGAAGTATATAAGAGGTTAAACTCGAAATTTAAATTAGGAAGAGTAAGAATATTATTAAAAGAACCAAGATCAACATTAAGTTGGCACAAAGATCCAGAACCAAGGTTACATATTCCAATAATAACAAATCCTGGTTGCAAAATGGTAATTGAGGATGTGGCAAAACATATGCCAGCCGATGGAAAAGTTTGGATTACTAATAACACAAGGTATCATAACTTCTTTAATGGAGGTGAGCAAAATAGAATACATATTGTTGCCTGCATGTTAGAAAATAGATTCAACTAATTGAATTCACGTTTTAAAAAGATTTGTATTTCTTCTGATCACGCTGGTTTTAAAGTTAAAGAATTCATTAAAGAGTTTATCATAAGTTCAAAAATCTCAATTACTGATTTAGGACCTTTTATTGAGAAATCAGTTGATTACCCTGACTATGCAAAGAAAGTATCAAATAGGGTTTGCAAAAAAAAAAGTGATGTTGGGATACTAGTATGTGGATCTGGCACTGGTATGGCCATTTCTGCTAATAAAATTAAAGGAATTAGAGCCGCCGTAGGATATAATATACGATCTGCTCAATTGTCTCGGCAGCATAATAATGCTAATATATTATGTTTAGGATCAAGGCTAACTAAAAAAAAAGAGATTAAAAAAATCGTTTCAACTTTTTTGAAAACGAATTTTGAAGGTGGAAGACATAAAAGGAGAATAAAAAAAATATAGATGTCAACAGTAACTAAAATTAATAGAACTGCTAATAATTTTTTTGAAAAAGATCTCAAAGACTCTGACAAAGAGTTATTTAATTCAATATCAAAAGAATTTGTAAGACAAAAAAATCACATTGAATTAATTGCATCAGAAAATATTGTTTCAAGAGCAGTATTAGAAGCTCAAGGTTCGGTTTTAACAAATAAATATGCCGAGGGATATTCTGGAAAAAGATATTATGGTGGTTGTGAGTTTGTCGATATTTCAGAAAATTTAGCTATTGAAAGAGCAAAAAAACTTTTTAATTGTAAATTTGCTAACGTTCAACCTCACTCTGGTGCACAAGCTAACGGCGCAGTATATTTAGCACTAATTAAACCAGGGGACACCATATTAGGTATGAGTTTAAATTCTGGCGGACATTTAACTCATGGAGCGAAACCTGCTCAGTCTGGTAAGTGGTTTAATGCAGTTAACTATGATGTAAAAAAAGACACCGGCCTTATTGATTATGAAAATGTAGAGAAATTAGCTATAGAACATAAACCTAAGTTAGTAATAGCTGGAGGTAGTGCTTACTCTAGAGTAATAAATTTTAAAAAATTCAAAGAAATTTGTAAAAAAATTAATGCTTATCTATTAGTAGATATGGCTCATTTTTCTGGTTTGGTCGCTGGTGGAGCATATCCAAATCCATTGGAGTACGCTGATGTTGTTACTTCAACTACGCATAAAGTTTTAAGAGGACCTCGGGGTGGAATAATATTAACAAATGATGAAACATTATATAAAAAATTCAATAGTGCCGTATTTCCTGGTCTTCAAGGAGGACCTTTAATGCACGTAGTTGCAGCTAAGGCAGTTTGTTTCAAAGAGGCACTAAGTGAAGAATTTAGAATTTATACTTCTGATGTTATTTCTAATGCTAAAACATTGAGTGAAACATTAATTAAAAATAATTTTAAGATTTTTTCAGGTGGAACCGATACACATTTGATGCTAGTTGATTTAAGACCTTATGGAGTAACTGGGAAAGACGCAGAGGAAAGTTTAGGTAGAGCAAATATTACTTGTAATAAAAACGGTATACCATTCGATACTGAAAGCCCAATGATAACATCAGGGATACGTTTAGGAACACCTGCTGCGACTACAAGAGGATTTAAATCTCAAGAATTTAAATTAGTAGGAAAATTAATTACAAAAGTCATTAAGGGTCTTTCAGAAAATCCAAAAAACAATACAAAAATTGAAAAGGAAGTACAAAAAGAGGTTGTTGATCTCTGTTCCGATTTTCCTATATATAGTGGATAATAAAATTATTCTATGATTTGTCCTTTTTGCCGTGAAAAAGATACTTCCGTTGTGGACTCGAGACCCACCGAAGATGGTACAGCTATCAGAAGAAGAAGAGTTTGCACTTGTGGTGGAGGACAACGTTTTACAACTTTCGAAAGAGTTCAATTCAGAGAACTAACTGTAATTAAAAAAAATGGTAGAAGATCACCATTTGATAGAGAGAAACTTGCTAAATCACTTTTTACAGCTTTAAAAAAAAGACCAATCGATTCAGACACTACTGAAAAAGTTGTTTCAAAAATTTCTAGAGAACTTGAAGAAATGGGACAATCTGAAATTCAATCAAGTATTATTGGAAGAAAAGTAATGGATGAGCTCAAAGAGCTTGATAAAATTGCTTATATAAGGTTTGCCTCAGTATATACAAATTTTAAAGAAATTGGTGAATTTGGTGAATATATTGATGAGTTACATGGCAAATCAAAAAACAAATAAATCCGTAAAAAAACGAATAGAAAATTTAAATTTAGCTTTTGAGTTAGCCAAAATCAATCTGGGCTCAACTAATGAAAATCCTTCTGTTGGATGTGTTGTAGAAAAAAATGGAAGTATAATTTCTAGTGGTTATACATCGATTAATGGAAGACCGCACGCTGAATTTAATGCATTAAGTAAAAAATTAAATTTTAATAATTCAAGTATCTATATTACTCTAGAACCTTGTTCGCATTACGGAAAAACTCCTCCATGTACAAATATAATTAAAAAAAAGGGAGTAAAAAAAGTTTTTTACTCTATTAATGATTATGATGAAAGAAGTAAAAAAAAATCAAAAAAAATATTAACAAAAAAAAAAATATTTACTAGTAACTTTTATTTAAAAAATAAAGGCCTTAAATTCTATAATAGTTATTATAGATTAAAATTTAATAAACTTCCTATTATTGATGCCAAAATAGCTTTATCAAATGACTATTATACTAAAGATAAAAAAAGAAAATGGATAACTAATGAAAGATCAAGAAAATTAACTCATTTATTAAGAACTAAATATAATGCCTTATTATCAACTTCTAAAAGCATTAATAAAGATAATTCATTATTAAATTGTAGAATTAGTGGATTAACAAATAAATCTCCAAATTTAATAATTATAGACAGAAATTTAACAATTAAAAAAAATTTAGATATTTTTAAAGCTAAGATTAAGAGGAATATTTATATTTTTACAACACATAATAATAAGAAAAAAATTAAATGGCTCAAGAAGCACAAAATTAAAGTTATAATAATGAGAAAAATGAATACTAAAGAAGATTTTACAAATTTGTTTAAATCTTTAATAAAATTGAAATTTTCACGTATTATTGTTGAAACAGGTTTAACTTTTGTAAATTTTTTAATGAAAAACAAATTTATAGATAATATTTATATTTTTAAAACTAATATTAATTTAAATAAAAATGGTTTTAATAACTCTAGCAATGAATTACTAAAAAAGATAAAACTTAAAAATAAACTTAAAGTAAATTTAGAAAATGATAAAGTTTATTTAGAAAGATTGAAATAATGTTTAATGGTATTATTAAAAATATTGGCGTAATTAAAAATATTAAAAAAAAAAAGAATAGTATGATACTTTCTATTCAATCAAATTTGAAACTAGATAAAAAACCTTTGGGCTCTTCAGTTTCATGTGATGGGGTTTGTCTAACACTAACTTCTATAAAAAATAATATTTTTACTTTTTATTTATCCAATGAAACAATTAAGAGATCAAATTTTTCAAAAGCAAAGTTGGGCAAGATTATAAATATGGAAAAATCTTTAAAATTCGGTGATGAAGTTTCAGGTCATTATACTCAAGGTCATATTGATACGGTGGGAAAAGTTTTAAACATTAAAATTATTGACAAAACTTGGATATTTAGAATAAATATTCCTAGAAAATTTAATAAATATATCGTTGAAAAAGCATCAATTCATATTAATGGCGTGTCTTTAACCGTTTCCAAAAAAAATCTAAATTTTTTTGAGATTAATATTATTCCTCACACCTTAAATTTAACTAATCTTAAAAATTTACAAGTTAACGATTTTGTAAATATAGAGTTTGATATTTTTGGGAAGTATCTTCATGAGATTAATAATTAAATGACTACAAATTACTTATCACCTATAAAAGATATTATTGCAGATGCTAAAAAAGGAAGAATGTTTATTTTGGTTGATGATAAAGATAGAGAAAATGAAGGCGATCTAATAATTCCTGGATCAAAGTGTAATTCAAAAAATATTAATTTTATGGCCACTCATGGCAGGGGTCTTATTTGTTTGGCTCTAACCAAAAAAAAAGTTGAAGAATTAAATCTTCCGCTTATGTCATCATTAAATAAAGCTCGTATGCAAACAGCTTTTACAATTTCTATAGAAGCAAAAAAAGGAATAACCACAGGAATTTCTGCATTCGATAGGGCAAAAACTATAAAAATTGCTATAAGTAAAAATTCAAAAAAAAAAGACATAGTATCACCTGGCCATGTTTTCCCACTCGTTGCTAGATCTGGTGGAGTTCTTGAAAGAGCTGGACATACCGAGGCATCAGTAGATATCTCTAGATTAGCAAAACTAAATCCAAGCGCTGTAATTTGTGAAGTTATGAATCAAGATGGAAGAATGGCAAGATTGAAAGATTTAAAAATTTTTTCAAAAAAACACAAACTAAAAATAGCTAGTATCGAAGATTTAATTTCTTTTAGACTTAAAAACGAAAAACTAATAAAAAATATTTATTTTAAAAACATTAACTTTAAAAAACAAAAATACGATTTTTTGACTTATAGAAATAATATTGATAATTCTCTAAGCTTTGTAATAAAAAGAGGTAAATTTAATAGAAATAAATCAATAAGAGTGCGTGTACTATCACAAAAAATGAAAAATAATCATATTAATTTAAAAGAGAAAAAAATTGAAAAATCATTAATATATTTATCTAAGTTTAAGGATTTTATACTTGTTGTTATCAAAGATCAAAAATCAGTTAAACAAAAAATTTTTGAAGAAACAAAAAATAATAATATATTAAGATATTACGGAATTGGTGCTCAAATAATAAAAGATTTAAATATTAAAAATATGATATTAGTTTCTAGATCAAAAAAGAAAATCATAGGATTAGATGGTTTTGGTATAAAGATAATAAAACAAGAAATTGTAAAATGAAAAAAAAATTTTTAATAGTCGCATCTAATTACTATAAGGACATTACTCAAAATCTTATTAATGGTTCTTTGAAACAATTACAAAATAAAAAAAATATTACTATAATTAAAGTTCCAGGCACTTTTGAAATCCCAGTCGTAATATCTAAAAATTTAAAACGTTTTGATGGGTTTATTGCTCTTGGATGTGTTATTAAAGGTCAAACACCTCACTTCGACTTTATATGTAACTCAACATTTGTTTCTTTGATTAATCTATCTACAAGTTCAAGAAAACCTATAGGAAATGGTATAATAACAGCTCTTAATATGAGACAAGCTAAAATAAGATCATATCTTAAGGGTCGGGAGGCAGCCTATGCTGTTTTAGAGGTTATTAAAAATGGTTAATACAGTTAAAAATACAACACCTCGAGTCAAAATAATTCAAAAACTATACTCCAACAGTTTAAATCCAGAAGAGAAAATTATTTACAATAAAAGCCAATATAAAAAATTTATAAAAGATGTCACAGAGGGAACTATTGAGAGAAGAGAACTAATTGAAGAAACTATAGAAAAATTTTTAAAAAACGATATTGATTTAAATAGAACAGACAAATTACTTAAAATTATTATATATGCTGCAGTTTTTGAACTCTTATATAAGCACAATAATCCCAAAAAAGTGATTATAAGCGAGTATCTTAAAACCTCCCATTTTTTTTTGGAAAAAGCTCAAATTAAATATTTAAATGCTATTTTAGACAAATTATCTGATTTAATAAGAAAAAATTAATTTTTTATACAATATGTTGCATTATTAATTAAAGTTTAGCTTGCGTTTTTTAATTTATTTTGGCATTTATCGTAACAATATATGAATTCTTCACTTGAACTACTCTATCTAATAATATTCTCTGGAATTTTAGCTGTTGGTTACAGCTATCTATTATCAGGTCAAATTTTATCATCAAGTGCAGGTAACGACAAAATGAGAGAGATAGCAGGTGCCATTCAAATTGGGGCTAAAGCTTATCTAAACAGACAATATAAAACTATAGCAATTGTAGGATTAATTGTCTTAGTAATAGTAACATATTTTTTTAATTTTTTAGTTGGAGTGGGTTATTTCATTGGTGCTGCATTATCTGGAATAGCTGGGTATATTGGTATGTTAATCTCAGTTCAAGCCAATGTAAGAACAGCAGAAGCTTCCAGAAAAAGTTTGCAGTCAGGTTTGAACATCGCTTTCAAATCTGGAGCTATTACAGGTTTACTAGTTGCAGGTTTAGCACTTTTATCAATAGCAATTTATTATCTATTATTAATAAGTTTAAATACAGATAGTAGAGATATTATTAACGCTCTCGTAGCCTTAGGTTTTGGAGCTTCTTTGATATCCATTTTTGCAAGGCTAGGCGGTGGAATTTTTACTAAAGGAGCTGATGTTGGAGCTGACTTAGTAGGAAAAGTAGAAGCAGGTATTCCTGAAGATGATCCTCGTAATCCAGCTGTAATAGCTGACAACGTTGGGGACAACGTAGGAGATTGTGCTGGAATGGCAGCAGATTTATTTGAAACGTATGCTGTTACTATTGTTGCTACTATGGTTCTAGCTTCAATATTTTTTCCTGAGACATCAAATATGATGGTTTATCCACTTGCAATAGGTGGATCTTGCATAATCACTTCTATCATCGGGACTTGGTTTGTTAGATTAGGAAATAGTAAAAATATTATGGGTGCTTTATATAAAGGATTTATTGCAACAGCAGTTCTCTCATTATTAATTTTATATCCTCTGACAAACGCTACTATAGGATTAAGTGAAACTTACTCGTATTCAAATATTATTTTTTCTGGTTTTGATTTATACATCTGTTCTGTTATTGGATTAATAATTACAGGTTTAATTATCTGGATAACAGAGTACTATACTGGTACAAATTTTAGACCTGTTAAAAGTGTAGCCAAATCATCAACAACTGGACACGGTACAAATGTTATACAAGGCTTGGCTATTTCTATGGAGGCAACTGCAATACCTGCTTTAATTATAGTTGTTGGAATCATTAGCACTTATAATTTTGCTGGTTTATTTGGTATAGCGATTGCCGTAACATCGATGTTAGCATTAACTGGAATGGTTGTTGCTCTTGATGCTTATGGGCCTGTAACCGACAATGCTGGCGGAATAGCTGAAATGTCAAAACTTCCTAAAAGTGTTAGAAAAACAACTGATGCTTTGGATGCTGTCGGAAATACGACTAAAGCAGTTACGAAAGGATATGCTATCGGATCCGCTGGACTTGGTGCTTTAGTTTTATTCGCTGCTTATACTGAAGATATTAAGTATTATTCAATGGATAAAACTTCTTCTTTATATCAAATGGAAGTTAGTTTTGATTTATCAAATCCGTATGTGGTCATTGGATTACTTATTGGAGGATTACTACCTTATCTTTTTGGATCAATGGGAATGCAAGCAGTAGGTAGAGCCGGTGGCGCTGTAGTAGTAGAAGTTAGAAGACAATTTAAAAAAATTCCAGGTATTATGAAAGGAAAAAGAAAACCAGATTATGGAAGACTAGTAGACTTGCTAACAAAGGCAGCCATTAAAGAAATGATTATACCTTCACTATTACCAGTTTTATCTCCGATATTTTTATACATAATAATTTTATTTATAGCAGGTAAAGTAGCTGCTCTAGCCGCATTAGGCGCAATGTTACTTGGTGTAATTGTTACTGGTTTATTTGTAGCTATATCTATGACAGCAGGCGGAGGGGCATGGGATAATGCTAAAAAATATATCGAAGATGGAAATTTTGGAGGCAAAGGTTCTGAAGCACATAAAGCAGCAGTTACAGGTGATACCGTAGGAGATCCTTACAAAGATACTGCAGGACCAGCAGTTAACCCAATGATTAAAATTACAAATATAGTTGCACTTTTATTGTTATCTATTATAGCTCACTAAAATTTTCTTTTTCCGTACATTTTTTGTCTTACACTTTGTAAAAATGACGCAACGAAGCTTTGTTTTGAAACAGGGTTTTCAGTTTTCATCTCAGAATATTTTATTTTTTTCATATCTTCTTTACTAAAAAACTCTTTTTGAGTTACGATTCCGTATTTATCAAAGTTTACTACTAGAACGTTGTTCTCTAAAAGATCCATATCTCCAAATTTAATTATTGATCCACCTGATAGTTTTCTATCAAAATAGAACCATAAGTCTTCATCATCTAGTGACGTAGTATGCGGATTTCCTAGAATACTGATAACATCATTTTTGTTACTTTTATTAAGAGATATTTTTTTGGATCTGTTTTCAAGAAAATTTATCCCGTGACCTTTAATAGGCTCTTTTAATTGACAGTTTGATAATATAAATAATAAAGTTATTAATATTAAGTTTTTAAAATGTTTGATTTTAAATATAAAAAGCATAATTTTATATATAATAATTTGGTGAAATTATCACGAAATATTTATTTTTACAAAGATATAAAATTAGACGATAAACTAGAAAATAGAGTTATCATTATTTTTGCTCATTTAGCCATAATTTTAGTATGCTTAAATAAGGATAAAAAAAATAAAAATTTGTCGCAAGAAATATATGATAATATTTTTTTAAATATTGAAAATAATTTAAGAGAAATTGGTCATGGAGATGTTACAGTAAATAAGAAGATGAAAAGTTTTAATAGAATATTTCACGATTTACTTATTAAATTTATAGATAATAAAAAAATTGATAAAATTAAAATTAATGAAATGTTGAAATTTTTATTTATTGATAAAAAAAGCATTGAAAAATCGTCAAAACTTCAAGATTATTTCATTAAATATTATAATTTTTGTTTTGATATTATTAATAAAAATATGATAAAAGATCTTGATAAATTTGAATATTAATTATGGCTGTACCTAAAAGAAAAACAACAGTTTCCAAAAGAAACAAAAGACGTTCTCATCACAAAATTTCTAATGTAAACGTTGCAGAAGATAAAAAGACTGGTGAATATAGGATGTCTCATCATATAGATTTGAAAACCGGATTTTATAACGGAAAAAAAATTCTAGATATTTAATTAATTAATGGTTAAAAAAATTTGTATTGCAATTGATGCAATGGGTGGTGAAAACTCTCCATACAAAAATATAGAAGGAATTAATTTATTTTATAAAAAAAATCGACACAAAAAAGATTTTTTTTTTAATATTTTTGGAGATGAAAAAAAAATTAATAAAGAGATAAAAAAATATAATATCTCAAATGATTGCTTTAAAATATTTCATACAATTTCAGTTGTATCCGATAATGAGACACCTTTAACAGCGGTCAAAAGTTCAAAAAATAGCAGTATGTGGAATAGTGTTTATTCACAGGTGAAGTCAGAAAGTGATATTTCTTTATCTGCTGGAAATACCGGAGTCCTATTAGTCATATCTAGAATGATACTTAAAACAATAAATGGAGTTAGCAAACCAGCCTTAGCTGGTTTATGGCCTAATTTCAAAGGTATGAATATAGTTTTAGATTTAGGAGCTAATATTGAATGTGATGAGAATAATTTAATTGAGTTTTCTGAAATGGGAGCAGCATTACATAAATCTCTTTTTCCTGAAGTTGGAACTAAGGTTGCTTTGTTAAATGTTGGCTCAGAAGAAATTAAAGGAACAGAAACAATAAAAAAAGCACATGCTAAACTTAAAGAAATTTGTAAAAATGAGGATTTTGATTTCAATGGATATATAGAGGGAAATAAAATTACTGACGGTGAAAGCAATGTTATAGTAACCGATGGGTTCACTGGCAATATAGCTCTTAAGACCGCGGAAGGTACTGCCAAATTCATTACAGATAATTTAAAAATTTCCTTAAAAGAAAATATTTTTTCAAAATTTTCATTATTATTTTCATACTTTAGTTTAAAAAAATTTAAACAAAAACTTGATCCAAGAAAGTTTAATGGTGCAATTTTTTTAGGGTTGAATGGGCCAGTAGTTAAAAGTCATGGATCTACAGACTCGATAGGATTTTATCATTCAATTGATTTATGCTATAACATTGTTAAAGGTAATTTAATGAGTCAAATCAAAGATAATTTAAGTCATCTTAATGACAGCAGAATTTAAGCAAAATATTGGAAAAAAAGAAATTACTGATAATATTAAATCAACTATTGGTTTTTCATCAAAAAATATTCAAAAAATCACTGATGATATTATAGCTTCTATTACTGAAATACTAATTTATGAGAAAAACATTAATATAAAAAATTTTGGATCATTTAATATTTCTTATAAAAATCAGAGAGAAGGAAGAAATCCAAAAACAAAAGAGAAATTTACTATCAATTCTAGAAACATTGTTAAATTTAAAGCTTCGAATTTTATAAAAAAAAAAATCAAAGAATTGTAAAATGGCTAAAGACTTTATAAATATATCTGAATTATCACGAGAGCTGAATTTAATTAATAAAAAAACTGGTAAACCAGCTAATCATATACTCAGATTCTGGGAGAAAGAATTTAAAAACATCAAACCAACTATATTAAAAGGAAAAAGGCGTTATTATGATCGAAAACAAGTAGATAGGATAAAATACATTAAATATTTATTAAAAGACAAAGGTCTAACAATTAATGGGGTAAAAAAAATTCTTAAAAACAAAAAAAATATTGACGGAACTAATGCAAATAATATAAGAGAAGATTACTTAAAAAATAGAATTAAAAATAAAACAGAAGATATTTTAAAAAAGTTAAAACGTATAAAAAATTATGGCTAAAAAATCTCACTTAAAAATTAGAATGGTTCCCGAAAGTAAACCTGATAGCGCTTTTGTTTACTATGCAAAAAAGCCAACAAAAGGAGAAAAAGCAAAAGTTAAGTTAAAAATTAAAAAATATAATCCAAATACTCGAAAACATGAATTTTTTGTTGAGAAAAAATTACCCCCACACAGCAAATAATACTACTTATTAAAATTTCTAAACTCATATTTTATAAAAGCTCTTATCATAGATTTCCAAATCTCATTAGTAATCTTGGCATCTATTTTTTTTCTCTTGGATTTTAATCTTATATTTGAAAGGATTTTTTTGATACGCTTTTTATCTACTATTTGATGTTTAAATGTTTTGGTTAGTAGTACTTGGTTTACTAAATTGGTTCGTTTCTTAATCAAAAACAAAAATTTATCATCTAATTTATCTAGTTTTTTTCTAATTTTTTGCAATTTCAAATTTTTCATAGCGACATAAATATTATATGAGATTTCAACTAAAAATTATATATTTATATAATGCAAATTGAAAAAATAAATTATCAAATCTTTGTAAGCAAATGGCTTTTAACAATGATAATTTTAGTTTTTATAATGATAATCGTTGGTGGTCTTACACGACTAACCGACTCAGGATTATCAATTACGGAATGGGAGCTATTTAAGGGTATTTTACCTCCCTTTACAAAAGACACTTGGATATCATATTTTAATTTATATAAGGAAATTCCACAGTTTAAATTTATCAACCCATCTATGACAATGGAAGAATTTAAGATAATATTCTACTGGGAATATTTTCATAGACTGTTAGGTAGACTTATTGGATTAATTTATTTAATTCCATTAGTTTATTTTTCTTACAAAAAAGTATTTAGTAAAAAAACTTTAATCAATTTGTATTTCATTTTTTTTCTCATTTTATGCCAAGGAATATTAGGATGGTATATGGTAGAAAGTGGTTTAATTACAAACACTTCAGTGAGTCATTATAGATTATCGTTACACTTATTTTTTGCATTTATAATTATATCTTTTTTAATTTGGAATTATCTAAATCTCCGATCAAGCACAAAAAAAATTTTTTTTAACTTCAATACTAAGTTGACTAAATTATTATTAATTTTTATTTTATTACAAATAATAATTGGTGCATTTGTTTCTGGTCTAGATGCTGGTTTAATATATCAAACATGGCCAAAAATGAATTTTTCATATTTTCCTGATGATATTAACTTAAATCATTCAAATATTGTTTATCTTCTAAGCAACCAAAGTTTTGTTCAATTTTTACATAGATCATTAGCATATTTGATCATAGCCTTTGCTATAATCATAGGAATTAAAATGTTTATAAATAAACAAGTTGCATTTTTGAAAAATTACTTTTTTGTTTTTTTTGTTTTAATTTTTCAGGTGCTTCTAGGTATTTTTACTCTTATAAGTGGTTTAAATCTTTATTTGGCTTCATTACATCAAATTACGAGTGTAATTTTGGTAATTACTGTTCTTAACCTTAACCATAAATTATCATAAAAAAATTGACATTTTGTTTTTTTATTAGTAGTTATCGCGTTTAAAATGACGCCATTTATAAAAAAAAAAGAGATTAAACAAGATTGGTATGTAATTAATGCAGAGAATGCAGCAGTAGGTAGGTTAGCTGCTTTTATATCAATAGTATTAAGAGGAAAGAATAAGTCTACTTACAATCCTCATATAGACAATGGTGACTTTGTTGTTGTTACTAATATTGATAAAATTAAGTTTACTGGCAAAAAATTTTCAAATAAAAAATACTACAGACATACTGGCCATCCTGGTGGTATTAAAATATCAAGTCCTTTGACACTTGTAGAGAAAAATAAATCTCAAGATATTTTAAAATTAGCTGTCAAAAGAATGCTTCCAGGAGGTCCTTTGGCAAAAAAACAAATGACTAAATTAAAAATATATAAAGGTTTAACTCATCCTCACCAAAATCAAAACCCAAAAGAAATTAATTTTCAAAGTTTAAATAAGAGAAATATTGTAAAACAGTAATGGAACAAACAGAATTTAATAAAGAAAAAATAAAAAAAATTAAACTTAATTTTAAAGATAGTAAATATTCTACAGGTAGAAGAAAAAAATCTGTAGCTAAAGTTTGGGTAAAAAAAGGGACGGGCAAGATATATGTTAATGGAAAATCAATGGATAATTATTTTAAAAGACCTGTACATCAACTTATAGTAACTAGACCTTTAGAAATTACAAATGTTATTAACAATTACGACGTAAAGTGTTCAGTCAAAGGTGGCGGTCTATCTGGTCAAGCTGGTGCAATAATTTTAGGAATTTCTAGAGCACTTATTTCTCATGATGAGAGTTTAAAAAAAGATTTAAAAAAAGATAAGCTTACAACCAGAGACTCAAGAGTAGTAGAGAGAAAAAAATACGGTCATAGAAAAGCTCGAAGAAGTTTCCAATTCTCTAAAAGATAAATCATTTAAATTTAAAAATCTAAATATAATGGTATAAGTTATCCATGAATAAAAATTGTATTAATGTAGTAGTTGCTGGAGCAACTGGATATGTAGGTCTAGATCTTGTATATTTATTATCCAGACATCCTAATGTAAAAATAATTAAATTGTGTGCTCAAAAAAGTATTGGGAAGAAAATTAATATATTTGACAAAAGAATTAAAAAAAAACTTCCTAAGATATCAAAAATTAATTCAGTAAATTGGAATAAAATTGACTTACTCTTTTTATCATTGCCTAATGGCGAAGCCCAAAAATTAATAAAAAAATTATATCATAATTATTCTAATTTAAAGTTTATAGATCTATCTGCAGATTTTAGACTTGAAAATAAAATGACGTATGAAAAAGTTTATGGTATTAAACATAAAGCAAATAATTTGATTAAAAACTCGCTTTATTCAATTGCAGAACTAAAAAAGAACTCAATAAAAAATTTTAGAATAATAGCAAACCCAGGTTGTTATCCTACGTCAATACAAATACCATTAGTTCCATTATTTAAAAAAAAGATAATTGAATCTAAAAATATTACAATTGACTCTAAATCAGGTTATTCTGGTGCAGGAAAAAATTATAAAACCAAATTTCATTTTAAAAATTTTTACTCTTCGACATATGCTTATGCTATAAATTATCATAGACATTCTGCAGAAATGGACCAAGAATTTAATAAAATATCAAAAAATATATCTTATACTTTTAATCCACATTTAATACCAAGTTTTAGAGGAATTCTTTCATCTATTTATTTTTATAAAAAGAACGATGTTTCTGTAAATAAAATTTTTGAAACTTTAAAAGTCTATTATAAAAATCACAATTTTATCAAAATATTAAAACCAAATACTCAGATTGGTACAGGAAATGTAATTCAAACTAACAATTGTGAAATTTCCGTGTGTCAAACTAGAGTTAAAAATAAGATTGTAATATTTTCTGCTATAGACAATTTAATAAAAGGTGCAGCTGGCCAAGCAATTCAAAATATGAATATATTGCATCATTTAAGAGAAACTATAGGCTTAAGATGAGATATTACTTACTATTTTTAATTTTTTTAATATCAGCTTGCGCAAAAGAAAAAAGTGTATTTATTTGTGGAGACCATCAGTGTATTAATAAGGCGGAAGCTAAACAATATTTTGAAGAGAATTTAACTATTGAAATCCAAATTGTTACAAAAGAAAAAAAAAACAAGTTATGATTTAGTTAACCTTAATATTGGAAATGAAAAGTCTAATATTAAAGTTTATAAAAATAAAAATAAAAAAATTGTGAAAAAACTTTCTAAAAAAGAAGCTAAATTAAAAAAAAAAGAACTTAAAATTAAAAAGAAAAAAACTCAACCAGTAACAAGTAATGAAAAAATTAATATTAATCTAAAGCAAAAAAGTTCAAATGAAATTATGTCTACATCTAAAATTAAAAATAATTCAGTTGATATTTGTCTTAAACTCGAAAAATGTGATATTGATTCAATTAGTGATTATCTTATAAAAGTAAGCAACAAAAAAGATTTCCCAAATATATCATTAAAAGAATAGTTATGAAAAAAAAGAAAATATATAATATAGCAATTGTAGGTCTAGGCAATATAGGTTCATATTTACTTAATTTCTTAAACAAAAATAAAAATAATTTATCAAGTAAAAATAGTGCAAATTTTAATATCTCTTATGTTTGTGCAAAAAATAAAAATAAAAAAAGAAATATCAAGATTAATAGAAATCAATGGGTGAGTAATTTTAATCATATTTTAAAAAAAAAGAATGTAGACATAATTATAGAACTTATAGGCGGAGCCGAGGGAGCTGCAAAAAAGCTCGTTTTTGGTGCATTAAAAAACAAAAAACATGTAGTTACAGCAAATAAAGCTTTAATTTCAAAATATGGTGATCAGCTATCAAAAATTGCTGAAACAAATAAAGTTAATTTAGAATTTGAAGCTGCTGTATGCGGAGGAGTTCCAATAATTAGATCAATTAAAGAGGGTTTAATTGCTAATAAAATATATCGTATTTACGGAATATTTAATGGAACTTCAAACTATGTTTTATCATCAATGGATATAAATAAAACTTCTTTTAATGAAACTATTCAAAAAGCTATAAAACTTGGTTATGCTGAATCTAATCCATCTTCTGATATTAATGGAGATGATGTAGCCTCAAAAGTTAAAATATTGTCTTGTTTAAGTTTTAATTCTTTTATTAATGACGATATCCATATTGAGGGAATTAAAGACATTGATGATGAAGATATTACTAATGCGAATAAATTAGGTTATAAAATTAAATTAATGGGTTTTTCAGAAATTTTAAATAATAAAATGTTTCAAAGAGTACATCCAACACTAGTCAAACAAAATTCTTATATTGCCGGGGTTGATGGTGTGTTAAATGCAGTTATAATTGATGGAAAACCAATAGGAAAAAATATTATTCAAGGAGAAGGTGCTGGCCCATTAGCAACTACATCTGCTTTAATTTCAGATATTTCATCAATTCTAAGAGGAAACATAAAGTTTCCATTCGGAATTTCAAGTTTTAAAAGAAAAAAATTCTCTAGTGGAAAAATAACAGATTTATTTTTTTCTTCTTATATAAGACTAAATGTAAAAGACAAATACGGGGTTTTATCTGATGTGACAAAAATCTTTTCAAAAAACAAAGTGTCAATTAAAAGAGTCTTACAAAGTCCTTATAAAAATAAAAATAATTCTTCTATTGTCATAATTACTCACAGATCAAAAGACAATTACATTCAAAAAACATTGAAAACTTTAGCCAAAAAGTCTTATATAATTAAAAAACCAAAATTATTAAGAATTGAAAATGGTTAATGTCTATAGATAAAAAATATTTCGAAAAATTTATTAAAACTACAGAAAAAGCTGCAATAGGAGCTTTTCCATTTATTGGTAAAGAGGACAAAAATGCTGCTGATCGAGGTTCAGTGGACATGATGAGAAAAGAGCTTAATCTAATTGATATGTTTGGCGAAGTAGTTATCGGAGAAGGAGAAATGGATGAGGCTCCAATGCTTTACATAGGTGAGAAAGTTGGAACAAAAACTGGTCAAAAACTTGATATAGCTTTAGATCCCTTAGAAGGAACTAATTTTGTAGCTAAAAATTTACCTAATTCTTTTTCAATGTTAGCTGTTTGTGAGAAGGGTAATTTGTTTTCTGCTCCTGATACTTATATGGAAAAAATAGCAGTTGGACAAAATTTGCCGCCTAATCTTCTTGATTTAGATAATAGTGTGGAAAAAAATATAAAATTATTAGCTGAAGCAAAAGAAAAGCAAACGAACCAAATCACAGCTTGCCTACTCAAAAGACCTAGACACAAACAAATTATAAAAAGTTTGGAAAGACTAAATGTTAAAATCAAATTTATTTCTGATGGTGATGTTTCTGGTGCTATATCCGTAGCTGATGCAAAAACTAATATAGACATTTATTTAGGAGTGGGTGGTGGCCCAGAAGGAGTTTTGGCAGCAGCAGCTCTTTCATGTATGGGTGGTCAAATACAAACAAGATTAGTTTTAGACAACTTACAAATAAAGCGAGCTAAAAAACTTGGTATACATGATGTTAAAAAAAAATATAATCTAGATGACATGATAAAGGGAGATGTCATATTTTGTGCTTCAGCAATTACTAATGGAGATATAGTAGATGGTATAAAGGATTTAGGCGATAGATTTGAAGTCTCAACTTTTGCTTTACATAAAGATTTAAAAACATCTAAAAAGCTTAAAAATTATCATCCAAAATAATGGCTAAACTCTCTATATCTGGTAAAAAGTGGATCTATAAAAAATTTAATAATACCTATGTAAATTTTTTGAAAGAAAATTATTCTTTAGATGAAATTACAGCTAAACTTCTATCAATTAGAAATGTGGAAAAAAAATATATAAATTCTTTTTTACAACCATCTATTAAAAATTTAATTCCAAATCCTAACACTTTGAAAGACATGGAAAAAACAACTAATAGAATATTTAAAGCTATAAAAGCAAAAGAAAAAATTGGTATATTCGGTGATTATGATGTTGATGGAGCAAGTTCTACTGCTTTAATTGGAAATTATTTCAAAATGATTAATCAAAATTTTGAAATATACATTCCTGATAGAAAGTCTGAAGGTTACGGACCAACTACTAAAAGTTTTCAAAAACTAATAGATAAAAATGTAAGTCTTATTATTACGGTAGATTGTGGGACAATGTCATTTGAAGCTATGGATTTTGCAAATAAAAATAAAACTGATGTTATTGTTCTTGATCATCATCAATCTGAAGTTAAATTACCTAAGGCCTATTCTATTATAAATCCTAATAGACTTGATGATGACTCAAATCTGAATTATTTATGTGCGGCAGGAGTTTGTTTTATGACACTAATTTCGATTAATTCATTTCTAAGAAAAAAAAAATGGTTTACTGAAAATAAAATTGAAGAACCTAATTTATTAAATTTTTTAGATTTAGTATCTTTAGGAACTATTTGTGATGTAGTACCATTGATAGGACTTAATAGGGCTATAGTAAAACAGGGATTAAAAATAATTAATTTAAAAAAAAATTTAGGTTTGAAAACTTTAATCGACCTATGTAAAATTGAGTCTAAAACATCAACATATCATTTAGGTTACGTAATAGGACCAAGAATTAATGCGGGAGGAAGAGTTGGCAAATGTTCTCATGGAGCAAATTTATTACTAAATAATAATCCAAAGGAAAGTTTTCAAATTGCATTAGAACTTGAAAAGTATAATTCTGACAGAAAAAAATTAGAAAAAGATTTATTAAATGTTGCTTTGAATACTGTAAATCAAAATATAAATGATCCAGTTCTAGTTTTATATGGCAATAATTGGCACGAGGGTGTAATCGGAATTATTGCTTCAAGATTAAAAGAAAAATTTAATAAACCTACAATTATTATTTCAGTCAATAATAATATTGGTAAAGCATCTGCAAGATCTATAATAGGTTTTGATATAGGTTCAGTTATCTTATCTGCTTTAGAAAATAAAATTTTGATTAAAGGGGGAGGTCATAAAATGGCTGGTGGCTTTTCTATTGAAGAAAATAAAATTGATGAATTTAAAAAATTTATCATAAAAAAGTTTACAAACAAAAATAACAAAGGTTTTGATAGAAATTGTCTTTATTTAGACAGCTTGATATCGCCTTCAGCAGTAAATATAAACTTTTACCATCAAATAGAAAAACTTTCACCATTTGGATCTGGAAACCCTGAGCCTAAATTTATACTAGAAAATGTTAGAGTTATTAAATCTTTAATTGTGGGAGAAAACCATGTTAAATCAATTCTAGCAACTAAAGATGGATCAATAATTAAAACCATCTCATTTAACTCTTATGATAGCGATCTGGGTCAGTTTTTACTCAACAATAAGACTAATACCTTCAACATTGCAGGAAAATTGAGTTTGAACGAATGGAAAGGTGAAAAAAATGTAGAGTTTATTATCGATGATATTTCTGTTAATAAGAGTCAAAAAAATAAGGTCCCATCGTCTATCGGTTA